>Ga0335074_10000061_pt1 | contig 207781 bp, 188 predicted proteins | sample Lox_Sample_23_FD_206715 | JGI IMG/M metagenome (GOLD analysis project Ga0335074, IMG submission 206715) | Soil microbial communities from Loxahatchee National Wildlife Refuge, Florida, United States - Lox_Sample_2.3 | ecosystem: Environmental > Terrestrial > Soil > Wetlands | place: USA... | reverse complement strand
ACAGACTACGGGCATGAAAATGCGCCTGGGCCTGCTGTCCGGCGCCGCTCGTAGGGTCGTGTGACCGGGACAGGGGCCTTGTGTGGAAGCGCGTAGTGGGCAGGCCGCCGTGCATCTGGGCTGCGAGCCCGTCAATGACTAGATGGCCGCCCCTGCGACTCGCCCGGTTGGGCTGCGAGCCCGAATCCGTAGTTGTCGCTGCCCGCGCGTCTTCCCAGCTATGTGGATATCGGTCGTGAAAGGGAGGTGATGCTGTGCAGCGTTCGTTTGGCCTGGATGTGCACTTGGATTTCTGCGAGGTCGCGGTCTGGGAGGACGGCCGGGTCTCGCAGCTCGGCCGGATAGTGAGCACACCGGAGGCGATTCGCGAGTTCGCCAGCGGGCTTGGTAGCAGCGATCAGGTCGCGCTCGAGGCGTCCTGTGGCGCGATGCGGATCGCGAGGCTGCTTGGGGAAGGCCCTGTCGGCCGGGTGGTGGTGTGCAACGCGGCGGAGACGCGCTCGATCTATCAGGCGCGTGCGAAGTCCGATCGCTTTGACGCGGGAATGCTCGCGAAGCTGGTGGCGGCCGGGATGCTCGCCGAGGTGTGGCAGCCCGATGAGGCGACGAGCGAGCTGCGCCGGCGGGTCGCTCGCCGCGCTGGCCTGGTGCGCGCGAGAACACGGGTCAAGAACGAGATTCACGCGGTGCTCGCAAGGTGCCTGCTCGGCCGTCCGCCGGTGAGCGACCTGTTCGGCAAGCGAGGCCGAGCGTGGCTGTCTGAGCAGGAGATCCCTGAGGAGGAGGCGCAAACGGTGGATAGCTGCCTTCGCCATATCGACTTCCTCGACGGGGAGGTCGCCGAGTTGGATCAGCGGATCGCAAAGCAGGCGCTCGGGCTGCCTGCCTTTCACCGGCTGCTCACGATACCCGGCGTCGACGTCGGCACCGCCGCAGCGGTGATTGGTGCCGTGGGCGATATCACCCGATTTGAGAGTCCGAGCCAGCTCGTCGCGTATCTCGGGCTCGATCCTCGGGTGCGACAGTCCGGGTCAGAGCCCGCGCGTTACGGGCACATCTCAAAGCGCGGAGACCCGCAGGCCCGCGCGCTGCTCGTCGAGGCCGCCTGGCGCGCGATCCGCACTCCCGGCCCGCTCCGCGCGTTCGGTGAGAGGGTGCGCGCCCGGCGTGGCGCGCAGATCGCGGCCGTCGCGGTCGCTCGCAAGCTGCTGGTCCTGTGCTGGCATCTGCTCACCAAGGACGAGGACTACGCCTTCCAGCGGCCCTCGCTGACCAGGCAGAAGACTCGCCGCCTCGAACTCGTAGCCGGTGCGCCGCGGCTGCCACGCCGCCACCAAGGGCCGCCGGTCAGCCCAACCGCCAAGCAGCGCGCGGCCGAGATGGCGCTGCAGGCCCAAGCCGAGCAGGCGTACCGGCGGCTGATCGCCGACTGGAGCACGACGCCACCAAGAGGAGGTGCGGGTGCGACAACGGGGCGCGCATCCAATAGGCCCTCGAAGGGCAAAGCCGCGCGGCAGGCCACAAGCCCCTGACGCCTGCGCTTCGCTACGTCAGTCACCCGCACCAACACACATCCTGCCACGCCCGCACACCCGGTGTCCGGCCCCCTCAACGCGGACCAGCCGGCGGTGCTCCTCGCTGCCCAGCAACGGTCTCCGCGAGCCCCGCTACGCACCGAACCGGCCCGTATAGACCAGATGCACAGCCCTCCAGGCGCTGTGCGAAAGCTATGCCCGCGAGCGCACCCAGCGAGCCCAGAAAAAGGGGGTATGCGATCGAGACGCACGACGACGAACGCGGTGAACTCAAGGCCCGCTGCAGGATCAGCCAGGGAAAGGCGGCGATCAAGGCCGCCCGGACGGGCGGCCAAGCCTCATCATTTGCCGCACAGGGCGCCACCGCCGCCGGCGTCAAGGCCAAGCCCCTTCCGGGGCGGCCTCCGGCCGGCCTTGACCCCGGCTCCCCACCACCACGAGCACCACACCGGCCGCTCCTTCCGAAGAAAACCAGAGCGCAAGCCCTTGACTTTTCATCCGGAGATGCACGGCCCAGCCGTGGCTGTGCGAGCGCTGTGCAACTCGTTGGCCGTTTCGGGCCGCTCAGGGTCATCACTCATGTGATGACGGCATCGAGCATCCCCGCGGCTGGAGGTGGCGGCTACGCCCGCTACCTGGAGAGCAAGACGGTCGCGCCTGAGCGCGGCGACTACTACCTGACCCCGGACGGCGAGATGATGCAGGCCCCTGGCCGTTGGCTCGCGGACCCGGAGACGCTGGCTCGGCTGGGGGTGCGGGCCGGCGAGCCGGTCGAGGGTGCCGACTTCACCGCGCTGATGGATGGACGCCATCCGGGCACGGGCAGGTGGCTGCGTCCGGAGGGCGCGGGCGGCGGTAGGGGCGGCGGGATCGATGTGACGTTCAGCGCCCCGAAGTCCGTCTCGACGGTTTGGGCACTCGGTGATCCGTGGCAGCGCGAGCAGATCGAGGCCGCGCACGCCAGAGCCGTGGAGAGCACCGTGCGGTATCTGCGCGAGCAGGTGCCGGTCGTGCGTCGCCGTTATGACGGCCAGGTCGTGGAGGAGCACGCCAAGGACGTGATCACCGCCGAGTACCGGCACACCACCGCGCGAGGGGTCAGCGGGGCGCGGGCGCCCGACCCCCAGCTGCACAGTCACGTCGTCATCAGCGGCGCGGTAAGGGAGGACGAGCGGATCGTCGCGGTCGCTTCGCGGCCGATCTTCCGGTCAGCCCGCGAGCTGGGCGCGTTCTACCGCTCCGCGCTCGCTGAGGAGCTGGCCGGCGAGGGCTATGAGATCGAGCGGGGTACCGGCAAGGACGGCCGCTACTTCGAGATCGCCGGCGTGCCACGAACGCTGATCGAGGAGTTCTCTGGCCGCTCGCGTGAGGTCGCCACGGCGGCCGAGCGGTTTCGCGCACGCTACGGCCGTGCGCCGGAACGCGGGGAGCTGCGCAACCTCGCGCTCGAGAACCGCCGAGCAAAGGAGCTGACCACACGCGCCGACCTGCAACGTGTGTGGAGCGAGACGGGCCACCGCCACGACTTCGGCCCCGACGAGGCCGTGCGCCTCATCGGTGCGCCCGAGCGGCCGAAGGTCGAGCGGTCGATTGAGGACCGGATCGAGACGCGGCTCACAGAGCAGCACGCCGTGTTCCACGCACGCGACCTGCACGCCGTCGCGCTGGAGCAGACTGCGGGAGAGATGGCGCCCGATCAGGCCCTCACCGTGGCGAGGGAGATGATCCGCGACCGGCGAGTGCTCACCCTGGAGGGCGGGCGAATGACCACGCTCGCAGTGCGCGCTCAGGAGCAAGCGATCGAACGCCGCGCCGAGCTGCTCGCCCAGCCAGCCAACCGAGACATCGGCGAGCGAACACGCGCCGCCGCAAGACGCGAGGTCGCCGAGCGCATCGGCGCACCATTGAGCGCCGAGCAGAGCACCGCCCTGGAGGTGCTGACCGGATCGGAGCGCCTTGCCGTCCTCGTCGGCCCCGCCGGCACCGGGAAGGGCGTCGTGATCGACGCCGCCGCTCGTGCCGAGCAACACGCCGGCCACCACACAATCGGCATAGCCGTGTCTGGGTCTACAGCCGAGCGCCTGGGAGCCGACAGCCCAGCCCTCACCGGACAGACACTCACTCTCGACGCGCTCGTCGCCCGCGCAAACACGGGGATAGTCGAGTTCGGCCGGGACACGACGATCTTCTTGGACGAGGCCGGGATGGTCGATCACGCGCGCCTCCACGCCCTCACTGAGCTTGTCGAGCGCTCAGGGGCGAAGCTGATCGCGGTCGGTGACGGCAAGCAGCTCCCCTCGATCGGCCCCGGAGGCATGTTCGACAGGCTCACCGGCCACGCACCGACCGCCGAACTCGCGGACATCCACCGCACCAGCGACGCCGGCGAGCAGCAAGCCTGGAGAGCGCTACGCGCCGGCGAACCCGAGCGCGCGATGGCCCACTACCACTCCCTTGGACGGCTGCACCTCGCGGACACCCGCGACCAAGCAGCCGAGAACGCCGTCCAAGCATGGGGGCGGCTCACCAGCGAACACGACGACATCCGTTCGGTGGCGCTGATCTCGGACGCCTCAAACCAAGAGATCGACCGCCTCAACGCCCGCGCGCAGCACCTACGAGCCGAACGCGGCGAACTCGGCGACCACGAGATCGCCCTTCCCAACGTCCACTACGGCCTGCGCGACGGCGACCTGATCACGTTCAACGCCCAGCACCGGCCACACGGACAGCCCCGAATCGAGAACGGCACACGCGGCCAAGTCAGCCACGTCCACGAACACGGCGTGACGATCACGCTCGACGGATCAGGGCGACGAGTTCAGCTCGCCAGCGAACAGCTCGACTCGCTACGGCTGGCCTACGCCCAACACGTCTACCGCCAGCAGGGCGCGACCGTCGAGCGCTCCATCGTCCTCACCGGCGGCTGGCAATCCAGCAAAGAGACGGCCTACGTCGAGGCCACGCGCGCCCGACACGGGACCGACTGGTACATCGCCCGCGACCAGCTCGGCGACGACGGACAGGACGCCGACCGAATCAAACGACTCTCCCAAAGCATGAGCCACAGCCGCAGGCAGATACCATCACTCGACTACCGAGAGGCCGCCGACGTCGGCTGGCAACCCAGCCGAAACCCGCTACGACTGCCGCACGTACTGCGGGGCGCCCATTGGCTCACACGACAGCCCACCCGCGACGTGCCCGACCGCAGCGCAGCACGCGGCCGGTGACCAGACTCTAGACCGCAGCACGGCCGACAAACCTCAGACCTGAACCAGCTCGACGTGTCCTCGCCAGCGCTCGGCGAAGGACTGAAGGCGATCCGTCAAGGCATTCAGGCGCTTGTCGCTCGCCGTGACCAGAAACAGACGGCACGACCCCCTATGCGCGATGATCGTGCCGACCGGCACCTGTCCGACAGCGCGAGCGATCCGATCAAGCTGGGCCTTTGCTTGAACCTCGGCCTTCGCCGACCGATCGGCGTGGTGATAGACGACGAGGCTCTGCCCACGCGCCGCGTAGTCGGCAAGCTCTCCCGTGAGCACATGCTTGATCGTCGATCTACCGGGTGCCGAGGCCAGCCCGTTATCGGGATCAACAAACACGGCATCTGCGCTCACGAGCGCAGCCAGAGCACGCTCATGCCACGCCTGTCGATCCACAGAGCGATCTAGAACTTCGCCGAAGGTCAACGTGCCGACAGGCAGCGCACCGGAATCCTGAAGTGCCTGCACGCTGCGCGAGCCCGCGACCACCCCGGTGAGACATCGCATGAGATTGGGGTCGCACACCTTCAGGCTCGCGTGCTGGCGGTTCTCCGGCTCGACGTACGCAACATGCTTACCGTCGGCGTTGTGGGCCTCATCGGGCCTGAGATACCAGTTGACGCCGAACGCCAAATCGGCAGCCGCCAGGTGGCGAATGAGCCCCAGCTTGATGAAGTCGCCGACATCGCCGGCATAGCGGTCCTGCATCTAGCCGAGGCCCTGCCCGCCGGGAGACGCCAGAACGTCGATCAGCCCCTTTGCGATCTCTTGCATCTGCTCTCTGGAGAGATAGCCACGCTTGGCCGCGAAGATAACCGCCTGCGGCAGCGCGACGATGGGCACCTCGCCGCCCCGAGCCCGCTTGCCGTTCTTATCGGGCCACGCGTACTTCAGAGATTTGTCGGCTCCCCCGTGCCACGACGACTTTCCCAACACCAGAGTGTCCGTTGGCCAGTGCTCAACATCCTCTTCAAACTCAGGCTCCACCGTATGGCCTCCCGTCTGTCCGGTGTCAACGTCTATGGCCTACAAGCATCGCATCGACGCACCGCTCGCGGCCGCTCCTGATGGGTGCGCGAATCCGATCAGTTCCAGCACCACGATGATCCTGCCTCCTGCCGTGGAAGAATGGCGCCGGGATGTCCACTGATGTAGCTGCCGCACTGATTGGGGCCACGGCGGCCCTAGCGGTCGTCGTGCTCAACGGGATTGCTCAGCGATGGCTTGAAGCCCACCGACAGCGAGACGAGCTAGTCGCCGCCGCCATCACAGATGTCTTCGTTGCCCTGGCGCAAAGCGCACACGGGAACCGCCAGCAAGGATCGGAACTCTTCTCCCAAGCGAAGGCGCGACTCGCCGCGTACGGTTCACGCGAGGTCGTTGATGCGCTCCTGGCATTCCAGCGAGCCGGCGACAGCACCTTGTCGCCCGACGGCCGCGCGGCCGTTGCTGACCTTGTACGTTGCGCGCGGACGGCTTTGGGCGACAAGGACTCGGTACCCGCGGACGATGTGCTCAGGGTGCTCTTCGGCCGAGACGGCGAGCACGAGCACCTCGGCGACTCATGAGGCTAGTGCGCGCTCGACGCCGTAGAGGAAATAGAACGGCTGCAGCCTGATATCTCTCTCAGCGCTCCGATCGTCACGGAGCGCTTGGAGGAACGGTGCGCCAGCCGAAAGAGCGCCCCCAGCCAGGGCAGCCGGCGCATCGTGGGCAGCGAGTCCGGCGGCGACCACCCCGAGACCCGGCAAACTCGTGTGCGCAAGCCCCGCCAGCCCCGCAGCTTTCGTAAGCAGCGACCGGTTTTCACGAACGCACGCGTCGATGTGCGCGATTGCCGGGGCGACGGAACCGACCCACGCGTCTTGAATCTCATCGGCGAACGCCGCCTCCCACGCCTCACTGACGAAAGCATTTGAGACCTGCACCAACGCACCTCTGAACTGAATGAGAGGCGCTGCGAGCTCCTCGCGAATGTCGAGTACCTCATCCACCGTCGCACCCGGAAACGTCGGTAGCCGGGCCATGAATGCAGCGGCACTCATGGCCTGGGCGCTACGACCAGCCGGACCCGGCGCCGGCTTGAAGAGCCCCTCACGTATGGCCGCCTCGGTGAGCGACGCCACCTGCTTGTCGAAGATTAGGTACGCCTCGCCGGACGAGAGATGAGCACTTAGCTTGGCGACGAACGTGGCGACGAGCCGGCCCATCTGAGAGTCGTCGCTATTGATGCCCTTCGCGGCTGAGCTAGCTTTGATGATGCAGTCCGCGAGCAGGTCTACGGCATCGTCCGGGTTCGCGCTCTCGATCTTGAGGTGTCCCTTCGCCCGCGCCTGCGCGAGCTGGTCAATCCCCGATTCCCGTTCGATGCCACCGACGGCGTCCGCCAAGATCTGTTTTACGGGCGCCAGTTGACGGGTCAGGCCAACCCGCAGCAGACGATCAGATAGAGACGCACTCCGAGCGCTGCGTCGCAGGAAGTCTTCGAGCTGATCAAGTCCAGCCTCAGAGGCCGCCAACTCCGCTCCGTTCGACAGGTACGGGGCGACCCGTCGCACCAAGTCAATCTGTTGCAACGGAGAGAATCGCTCAAGCGCCGCAACGTCGAGGAGCATCGTCGTAATCGGGCTGAGGAGCGTGACTCGATCCCCGTAGAGCAGCGCCGCCTTGACCAGCTCGATTTCCGGCGCAACCGTCATCGCGGAACCGGGCTGGGCGGCAACGACCAGCTGCAATGAGCTGGCGGGTTGTTTGCGGCGTCTCGCAGGCTTCGGCCCAGCCGGACCTCTCCGCTTCCGCTTCGTTCCTCGACTCACCGGTCCGAAGATAGAGCGCAAACCGGACCACTTGGACCCAGACGCGCCACGAAGACGCCATCTGGCTCCAGCCAGTCTCGGAGACATCCGTGCAGCCCAGAGGATTGCTACCAAATTGCTACCAAGCCGAGGGCAACAAGGCGAGATTCCCGCGCCCTAGAGCCAAATCCAACGATGGGCGATACTGGGCTCGAACCAATGACCTCCGCCTTGTCGATTCGTCGGGTGGGGTCAGTAGAAGTACCTGTAAACGAGCAGAAACCAGCGCATTAGCGGCGGAAAGCTGGTGACCATAGCGGACCGTATCGCACTTGTGTATGCCGCCCTCGATCGCTCGCCGAAGATCAAGCGCCCGCATCTTGAAGCTGCGCTTGAGGTTTGGCGCTATTGCGAAGACAGCGCTACTTGTCTATTCGCTGATGTGCCTGCGAACCCGATCGATACGACGATTCTCCGTGTCCTGGAGCGCGAGGGTGGTTGGCTCTCGCGTTCAGAATTGAGCAAGCTGGGGTTCAAGGGCAATGCCCCTTCGTCGGTCCTCGACAGTGCGCTCAGCAGACTGTCTGCGCAAGGACTCATCCGGCGTCGGCGTGTTCGTACTTCTGGACGACCACGCACGGAGTATCGCCGATCCCGATGATCGATCGCGTGGAACCTTCTAGCCCTTTTCACTCCTTTTCTCGCGACACGGGAGAGCTTCGGCCCGATACCCGAAAGAAGGGGCGAAAAGGGGTGCAAAGTCACTGTATCGCCTTCTAAGGGCGGAGGTCACTTGCTGAAACCACGGATGAATACGGCACTTTCACACATTCATAGTGACTCGCGTCCTCGCTACGTCCTCCATTGGAGTATACTTTGTGCTATTCCGCACAAGGCTAGGAACATGACGATACACCGCTACAACGACGCGCTATCAGAGGCAGAGGACTTCATCGCCCTCGCCCGCCAGCACCAGACGGACGGCGACGCAGAAGAGGCAGAGGTCAACGTCGCGGCGGCAGTGTCCGCGCTTGAGCGACTTCTCCGCCCAGCGGAGTCGGAGGCGACCTGATGGCCGGCCATGTTCGCAAGCGTCGCCTCTCGGACGGTCGCGTCAGCTACCAGGCCAGGCTCCCGACGTCATCGAGGCCAAGGAAGGTGATCGTCAAGACGTTCGCGCGCCGTCGAGACGCAGAGCGGTGGCTCACGGGCCAAGCGGCGGCCATCCATGACGGCTCATTCATCGACCCTCGACACGACGCCAAACCGTTCCGCGACCTCATCACGACGTGGGAACGGACGCACCTGCCGAAGCTCGCCCCCAAGAGCAGGGAGCGCTACGAATCAGTGACGCGCACCTACCTCATCCCCCGGTTCGGCTCTACGCCGCTTGGCAAGCTCTCACGCGCCGCGTTCAAGGAGTGGTTCGCCAGCCTCGCCGCCGAGCACAAGCCGGACGGCAAACCGCGCTACGCGCCAGGCACGCTCCGCAAGGTCCAGGTCGTGCTCTCGTCCATTCTCAGCGAGGGCATCGAGCTTGGCCTGCTCCGTGAGAACCCGGCTGCTCGGCTGCGCCTTCCCTCTCCCCCGCGAACTGAAATGACGATCCTCACCGCCGATGAGATCAAAGCCCTCGCCGACGCGATCGAGCGCGCCTCAGACCGACTCGCCATCTACGTCGCCGCCTACTGCGGGCTGCGAGCGGGAGAGCTATGGGCGCTCCAGCGACGCGACATCGATCTGCTCCATAACCGGCTCTACGTTCGTCGCGCCCTCAAGGACCTGCGCGGCCACCTGGAGTTCGGAGACACCAAGACCACCGGCTCACGCCGAACTGTCTCCCTCCCCGCCTTCCTGGGAGCGATGCTCGCCGAGCACATGGAGACGATGCCGGCGAGTCCCGATGCGTTGCTGTTCGTCTCAACCGGCGGCGGCGGAACACGCCAGGCGGGCGACGGCGGACCCATCCGACACAGCCTGTTCGTGCGCCGCGTGTTCAAGCCCGCGATCATTGGCGACGAAGACAACGAGGACGAGAAGAAGCGACGCAAGCCCGCGCTATCCGCAGAGAAGCACAACCTCCGCTTCCACGACCTACGGCACACCTGCGCCTCCCTGCTCATCGCCGCCGGGGCGCACCCCAAGCTGATCCAAGCACGACTCGGACACTCATCCATCACAACGACGCTCGACCGCTACGGCCACCTGTTCCCCAGCGTCGAGGCAGCCCTTGCAGACGCGCTCGACGCGACGTTCAATGGAGCTGGCGCCCCAACCCAGCTACGCGAAGTCAAGCCATCGACCCCTCGCGGCTAGGCGTTGACCAGGGCCGGGGTATAGCAGCGGGTCCTCCCCGTGTGCAACCACAGCACACCCGGCACGAACCACGTTGCCCACTGGTGGCGCGCGAACGCGAGACGCCACAATGTGGAGGACGCCAGGAGGACGCGGCCCCCTCTGAGCCCTCTCCCCGGCGGCGCTGCGGGCACAAGAAAACCCGCCGTTTCCAGCGGGTTCTTGTCATGGGCGATGCGGGGCTCGAACCTGCGACCTCCGCCTTGTCGAGGCGGCGCTCTCCCAGCTGAGCTAATCGCCCTGGGACGTCAAGCGTATCAACGGGCGATGCGCCCCGGCCAGCCTGCGCGGACATCATCGAGCACACGGGCAGCGCCGGCGCGATCCCCGAACGCCACGGGCGAGAAGTCACAATGCGCCCGCCGCTTCCCAGGGCTCCCGCGGATCGTCAGCGGACGATCGCTTCTGGGCCTTCGCCTTCTGCGCCGCCATCACCACCGACACCCGTGGAGGCTTCCTGCCCCGTTTCCGTGCCCGCTTCGCCACCGACCTCGGCTTCTTCGTATGCCCTTCGCGCGCCGTAGGTGTTCGCCCCCACGCCCTGGGATTCAAGCTGTTTGTCCACCGCTGAGGCGTACGTCACACCATTGCCTGACTCGATCCGCTTGACCGCCTGGACGACGGTGCTCGAGGAGATCGCGAAGCCCACGCCGGTGTTGCCGGGCTGGGCGCCCCCGGCGGTGGACGCGTCGCTGGCGATCTGGGAGTTGACGCCGATCACCTCGCCTTCTTCGTTCAGCAGTGGGCCGCCGGAGTTGCCGGGGTTCAGCGCCGCGTCGGTCTGGATCGCGCCTGTGATCTTCGCGCCGTCGGGTGCCGTGATTTCGCGGTTCAGCGCGGAGACGATGCCGCGGGTGAGCGTCTCTTCCAGGCCGTACGGATTGCCGATCGCGTACACGGTGTCGCCCACCTGCAACGCGCTCGAGCTCGCGAGCGTCAGCGCTTTCAAGCCAAGACCTGACGGGTTCACCTGAATGAGCGCCAGATCCTGGTTCGCTTCTTCGCCCACAATGCTCGCGCTCCGCGTGAGCTTGGACGCGCCGCTCGCATCAACCGTGATGCTCGTCGCGCCCTTGATTACATGGTCGTTTGTCAGGATCAGGCCTTTTTCGTTCAACACGATCCCCGTGCCCTCGTCCTCGCCTTCTCGGGTAACAGCCTTGATTGCAACGACTCCGCTGGAGTCACGCTGATAGATCTGTGTCGCGGTCAGCCCGGTCGAAGATACGTCGCGCTTGATCCCCGTCGAACTGGAGGCACTGGTCGTGGCCGGTGGTGCCGCACGTCCGGACACGGCTGTGCTGCGCGGGGTGAGCTCAATGAGAACGATCGCCACGCCTGCCACGGCGCCGCCGAGGAGCGCGGCAATGAGCGTTGGTGCAAGTACACGTTTCACAGGACACCTCCAGTTGGCTTGGGAGAGTCCATCGTGCGATATATCACTGCAGCGCGGCTAACAATGCGCCAAAGCGGTGCTAACGGCGTCGCTAATCGTGCATAACGAGGTTCGAATGCCGAGCTAAGCTGCCGCTTGACGGAGGATCGGTGCGCTTCGGCACGCGAACCAGCGCCTCCGCGAAACCGGCCACGCAACACGGAGCGGCGTCGGTAGGCTTAGGGGCACAAGGCGACGTGGCGGAGTGGCTACGCAGCGGCCTGCAAAGCCGTCTACACCGGTTCGATTCCGGTCGTCGCCTCTCGGACAGTTCACGCTACGGATTCCGATTGGGGTATGGCGGGTGCTGTCGGCGGCTGATCGTGGTGGTTTGGCGCGCGTCGCGCTCAGCTCGGCGCGCTCCAGGCGTGCAGTTCGCGGCGCGCGGGGCTTGACGCGTGAAGCCGCCCAGGGGTGATCCCCGTGGGCGGCGGGTGCTACTTGCGGGGCTTGCGGCGGGTGCCCGGTGGGGCGCCTCGGGGCCGTTGTGACGGTGGCGCCGTCGCGTCCTTGTGGCCGGTCTTGGCCGCCTGCGGGCCGTAGGGCTTGTACAGGCCGATGCGTGCTCGGATGCTCGCAAGCTGGTCGGCTGCTTTCCGGCCCGCGTCCTTGAACGGCCGCTCGCCGGCGTGGCGTCGCGTGGAGCGCGTGGAGCCGAGCCAGCCGGCCTTCGCTGCGATGCGCAGCCAGTCAATGAGGGATGCGACGCTCGCGCGGAGGCGGTGCCAGCCGATGCCCACGGACTTCGGCCGGTTCGCCAGGTTGTCGGAGGCGACGCGGTAGCGGTCGCGCCAGTAGTCGTGAACGGCCTCGTAGCTGCGGTGGCTTTTGCGTAGCTCGTGGTAGAGCGCGCTCGTGCGCGGGAGCGGGATGAGGGCGCGCCAGTCCTCGTGGCAGTAGATGGTCTGTTCGTCCCCGCAGTCCGGGGTGAGTTGGAACGTGCAGCGGAACCAGAGGCGCGGCTTGCCGCCGTTCGCGGAGAAGCGAACCTGGTGCATAACGCCCCCGCAATGCCGGCAGCGCTTCACGCCGTGGCGGTCGTGCGTGGGCTTGTCGTGGCGTTTGCCGTCGCCGACTCGGCGCCACGGGAACACAGGCGCGCAGTTGTTCTCCGTGGCGTGCTGGAAGCAGGCTTCCACGGAGAACCCGCGGTCGCCGATCACGGTCTGCGGAGCCGCGCCCGCCATGTTCGTGGCGCGGTCGAACAGGTCGTTGAACAGGTGGCACTCCTGCTTGTTCGCGGCGTCCACGCTCGGGACGACGCCGCCGGTGAAGTGATCGATCAGCTTGCCGGAGTAGTAGCCGTGCCAGAAGCGTTTGACTTTGCCGTTGCCCGTGTACGCGCGCACGCCCGCCTCCACGTCCCTCGTGACGTACCAGCACCCGCCGACCTTGACGCGCTTCACGGTGCGCCCGCCGCGCTGCACGGTCGTTGTCTCCCTCGGCGTGTCCTCCGCTTCGTGTTTTTCGCTGTCGGGTAGCTCCTGTTCGTTCCATGCCTCGCGGCGCTCGCGCGCCTCCGTCGTGGCCGCGCGCTGCAACCTCAGCGGGTGCCCGGTCGCCTTGCGGGGCCGCCCGGAGCGCGTCGTCGTGCGGCGCTTGCACGGCTCGCCGGGCTGGCAGTCGTGCACGAGGGCTGCGTGAGTCTCGTCCTCGGTGTAGTCAACGTGGACGTGCGCCATGACGCGCTCGTCGTGCAGGCGGCAGCGCTTGATGACGGTGCTCGCCGCGCGCAGGAACTCGTCGTGCACGTCCTCAAGCTCGCGCAGGCGTTCCCAGGTGCGCTTGTACGGCGGGTGCGCGGGGAACCCGCACTCGCGCCACAGCTCACTCGTTGTGTTCGCCCACCACGGCTTGATGTCAACGTGGCCGCTGACGACGAACGCGACCGCGGCCAGCTCCCAATGGCCGGGCTCGCGGTGGCGCGCGTAATCACTCTCCAACGCGGCGCACGCTTCGCGCAGGTCGTCCCACGCCCACCGCTGGCTCTTGAGGAGCCGGACGACGTTCAGCGACCCGCAGAGGTCGGGGCGCTTGGAGAAATCCGTGGCGCCGGGGAGTCTGTCGGGTGGTTGGTAGCGGGTCTTGGGCATGGGTTTCGGGTGGGTCAGTTCATGGGCGTGTGGCAACGCACGCGGGCAACGCCCGTGTGGGCTTCCTGTGGCCCCTGTTACGGGTGGTTGGGGGCGGAGTTGCCGCCGATTCGGTGGCGGTGAGGCAAGAGTCTCGCGGCCCTTTGATTTGGTGGACAGCGCTCGACGTTTGATCGAGCCGAGCCCGGTCCTGGCGGGCAGCAACGCAAGAGTTCGTCGCCGCGCAGCGCCGCCCACGACGCGCGCAGCTCGTCGGCGTCGGCAACGAGGAGCCCGTCCGCGCGCAGCGTGGCCGTGCTGAGCCCGATCACGTCCGCGGGAACGCGGAGCCGCTGCGCGAGTTCGCCGACTCGCCAGGGCCAGTCCTCGGCGAGCACGAGCGCGAGGACCGCAGCCTCAACCCGTCGCCTCCGGTCGTGAGTGATTGAGTGACTACGCTCGTTGTTGTGCATGGGAGATTGGTCCTCCTGTGCCGGGCTTCGGCGTGGTTGCCGCCGCGCCGAAGCCACCTCGTTTACCGAGTCATCCCGGGGCCGGGTCAGTGCGGCCCCTCACTCACATGAAAGCTCGACTGCGTCCGCAAGACTCGAACATTCGTCGAACGTACTAGTTCCCCACGGGGCGGCGTGATATGTGGCCGCTACGCTCCTGCTACTTCAGCGAGGCCGAGAAGTAATTAGCGGCTCACGGAGCCTCGCGCAGACCGGCGAGACTCCGGGTAGGTCCATGCGTGGGTGGGGAAGCGTGACCGCGACTGCCTGGGGCTCGCCCGATACTCACCGGCGGTACGTACGCGCGCTCCGGGCGCTGACGATCCCGTGCGCTCACACGTAGGTCACAAGAACTATGTAGATCACGACCGCAGACAGGGTACTGAGGATCAGGAGCAGGGCCGCCTTGGTCACGTCGCCCCTCTTTTCCGCGAGACGGTCAGCGTTGGGTGGGTCGTCGCGGGGATCAATCATCGCCATTGCCGCCAAATACCCCGCGAGCAGCGGGAGGAAGCTCCCGACGATGACTACCGCGCGCCAACGCTGCGCGATCGCAAGCCCGATCGTTACGCCGCCGATGAACACGGTCACGCCCGTCTGGAGCACGGCGGACGCCAAGGCGTCAAGGGCGCGGTAGCTCTCCAAGATGCGGGCCGCGTCTCGCTCCGCCTCGGCGTCGCGTGCCTCGGCCCCCTTTCCTCGACCGGCGAGGAGCACGGCGAGTACGACGAGGGCGGTGCTTGTACGCGATCCGGGCTCGGGCACGGAACTCTTATCGGGACTGATTCAGCGTATCTGAACAACGGACACGTTCTTGCGCCCCCAGCGGGGGCGTCCAGTTGCTCCGCGACAATTGCCCGCCTTGTTCCACTCCTCCGCGCTCGTGCTCGCCCAGGCCCGTAAACGTCCACGTTGACGGCGACAAGCGGTGGATCACCCCGAGCATCATCGTGGGCGCCGCGCTGCTCGGCAGCGGCTTCGGTGCCGTGATACTGGCCCGTCGTCGCTGCGGCGCTCCCGCGCGGCTCGGGCCATCCGCGCCGCGTCCTACTGTGCGGCGTCAATGGTCCCCGAGCCGATCAAGCGCTGGCTGAAAGAGAACATCCACCCCACGGAGGCATGGTTCTTCTTCTTCACGATGGTGCGCTTCGCTGCGTTCACGGCGTGGGGGAACTTGATCGTCCGCTTGATCCGGGGCGAAGAAGCGAAGGAAGATTGGAGGACGCTCTCCTCCACCGCTGCGCTCATCACGTTCTCAACGCTCACGTCAGCCGGCGAAGCGAGGGAGTTCGCGTCGTTGCGGGAGGCGGCCGTTGGGATGCGGGGCCTCGTGGACGAAGCGGCGGCGCAGGCGGAGTTGCGGGATCAGCGGGCGGCAGAGCGGGACCGGCGGGCCGCCGAGCAGCAGGACCGCATGCTGCGCCTCACCAAGCGGGCGATCGTGCTGGCCGCCGTCACGCTGGCCGCCGCGATCGTGACGCTGGCAGTCACGATCGCTCGTTAGCACGGTCGCGGCTGACTGGCTGGCGCACCCCACGGAGAGGCCGGCTGGGGCCGGCCTACCAGGTCTTGGGGCGTGGGTCGCGTCGCCCGCGGCGCGGGCCGTCGTCAACGTCGGGGGCGTCGTCGCGTGGCTCCGCCCACTCGTTGAGGCAGTGCGTCGCCGCGCCCATGTGTTCGCACGCTCGCCCCAGGCTCTTTGCGAGGGCGAACCATGCCTCGGAGTCCGCGGCGTCGTTCGTGAGGAGTGCCGCGGCCTCGTCAAGCAGTAGGCGAACCTGCTTGCGGTATCCGCCGATGCGCTCCGCGGCTTCCGCGCGCGCCTCCCTCCAGCGGCGGTGCTGCGGCGACTCGGGCAGCTCGCCGAGCCTATCCGCGGCGCGCGCGGACTGGAGCCTTTGCCGGGCCGCGCCAGTGAGTGCGTGCACGATGAGGCCGTTCCGCTTCGCGCTCGTGACGAGCCCCACGTCCTCCAGGGCGCGGAAGCGCGGGCGGAACCAGTGCCCCGTGGACGAGCCCATCTTGAGCCCGAGGTGGTCCACGACGGCGGCGTAGAGCACGGCCGGGTCGTCGGGCCTCCCGTCGTGGAGTTCTGCGCGCTCCAGCGCGGCGAGGATCAGGTCGTCTGATGGCTCCCCTTGTCGCGGCACGCCGCGACGAGCCCTCCGCTTGGGCATGACTGCGCTCCTCTCTGTGGCGGCCCGCGTGGGCCTGGACTGGTTCGGTGGCGCCGTGACCGCGTGACTCTGCCCCGGCGTTGGCGCCTCGTGAACGGCTCGTGAAGCGAGCCGCGTCGAACCTACGCTCCCCTAGTCAAGCAGTCGAAAAGATTTCGAAATCGAGGCTACGACTGCGTTTTCAGCAGCTCGTCGGCGCGCGTGACGAGCACGCCCGGCGCTACCTTGAGGGCGTGCGCGAGTCGCAGCAGCGTTGCGTACTCGGGGTTGCCCACGCCGCGCTCCACGTCGCCCAGGACCGTGATGTGCAGGTCGGCGGCGTCCGCCAACGCCTCCTGCGACAACCCGCGCTCCGCGCGCGTCAAGCGGATCGCCTCGCCGAGCGCGGCGTGCTCAGCGGAGCGGGGCGTTGACTGGCGGCGCGGCGGCACCGCGGCAGCCTCGCCTACGACGATCGACGATGTTAGAGGCTCAAACCGCTAACGCGCGGTACAACGAGCCGACCCTAGAACGTCAAGCGAACGCAGGAGGCAGAACCGATGGGCAAGGCGAAACGATGCAGGTCAGTCATGTTGAGCGCGAGCGTCGCCGCGCTCGGTGCAACCGGGGCGTGCCCGGCCACGGGCGCCCAGGCTGCACCACCGGACGCACGGAACGCCACGCCCGCTCCCGCGGTCGCGTCCCCACAACCGGCGCGGGCGAGCGCTGCGAGCCGCGATTGGGGCAGCCGGGTACGCCTTACTCGCGGCGAACGGTTGTCAATCTCCTGCGCCTCGGCGTCGTCGTGCGTCGCCGTGGGCGAGGACGGCAAGGCGTTCGCCTACGACGGGGCGGGCTGGCGGTCGCTGCCGAGCGCGAGTCCCAACGAAGAAGCGGAATACATCGGCTCGATCTCCTGTCCCACGACCTCCTACTGCCTCGCCTCCGACACGAGCGTGGAAGCGATCCCGTACGCGAACGGCGCGTGGGGCGCACCACTCGCCATCGTCCCCGCGGACAAGGGCTCCATCGTCGGCTCCACCGCGTCGTGCGCATCCCCGTCGTTCTGCGTCGTCGCTGACGGCACGGGCGACGCCGCGGTCTACGCGAACGGCGCGTGGAGCCGCGCCCGCCGCGTCACCCGCTACGGCATCACTTCCGTCTCGTGTCCCCGCGTCGGCCACTGCGTGGCCGTGGACAACGACGGCGACGCGCTCACCTACTCAGACGGCGCGTGGACGAAGCCGCGCCGCGTGGACACGATCGCGGCGCCCACGAGCGTGTCGTGCGCGTCGCCTGGCTTCTGCGTCGCCGTCCTCGGCAGCGAATACGGCGGCAGCTACGCGATGACGTTCAACGGCGCGCGTTGGACCTCGCCGACGCTCGTCGCGGGCAAGCTCGGCGGCGCCGGCGACGACTTGGAACAGGTGTCGTGCGCCTCGTCGTCGTTCTGCCTGGCAGTGGGCGGGAACGGCTACGCGAGCGTGTACGACGGCCACACCTGGCGCTCCACGCGGTTCACGACGGCGCGCAGCGACAACGAGCAAGTGTCCTGCCCCACCACCGCACGCTGCGTCGTCGTGGACTCCACCGGCACCGCTTACGAATACATGGCGTAACCCGACCACGCTCACAACGGGAGCTTTACCGTGCCCACGTTCACCCGCGAACTGGAATCCCGGAACATGCAGAAGCGGGAAGGAGCGTGTCCCAATAACTCGAACTAACGACGATGACTCCGCTACTCGCCACCACAGAACCGCCGTCAACCCTCACGTTCGTCGGCGCCCTCGTCGTCCTCGTGGGGACGGTAATCGTGATACTCGGCAGCTACCTCCCAGGAGTACGGAAACAGCACTGGAACGGGGGCGCGACCACAGTAGGTAACTGCGTCGTCGGCCTCGGGAGCGCCGCAGCATTCCTTGGGCTCTCCAAGAAGCTAACGAGCGGCGAGTTGGAATTGCTGCCATGGGCGCTCCTCGTGCTAGCCCTTGTTTTGATCGTCATGTCCGGTGGCCCCTACTGGTTCCCACGTGTCCTTGCAAAGCTGCGCAAGGATCAGGAAAGGGAACGCGAAGGCCAGGGTGCCATACATCACGGCGGCGAACACTGATTGCCCGTAGAACCCGTACCCCGCCAACATCGCGTTTCCGGCGGTGCCAAGAATCAGTATCACACACCCTGACAACACGAAGGGGAGGCATTCACCCCATGCGAGGTAACGGATCAGCTTTGGGCCTCGTGGCGCCGGCGCCCAAATCGGTCCACTGATGTCCTCAACCGTGGAACGTGCGCTGTCTCCGCGTTGCCCCCTGCCCGTGTCCCTGCTCATCATCAGGGACGTACCACAAGTTGCGTGAAATGTTGGGGAATCGATTGTGGAATCCTTGATGCTTCTCAGGGGCGTGCGAGAGGTTGCCGCGCTCGCCAGCCCCCACGAACCGGACGCGGCGACGCAGCGCGCCTTTGACGCGGAGCGCGAACGCAGCCCCGCACACACCAGCCTGCCGCCCGCCCGCCGGATCGCGGAACAACTCGGATTGCCGTGGCGGGAAGTGCTCGCGGTCGCGCACGCCCCGGAGCGCGAGCAGAACAAGCTCCTCGCCGTAAAGACTCGGGAGCCTGAGCAGGACTGGCTCACGGGGGATCACGCCGCGACCGTGCTCGGCCTCGTCGCCGCGAGGCTCGGCAAGCGCTCGTTGTCGCAGCGCGAGTACCGCGTGGAGCGCGACCGGCTCGCCGCGGACGACCGCGCGCGGTGGGCTCACGGCCGCGCGCTGCGCCTGCCGACGGACGCGCAGCTCATCCAGGCCGCGGGGTCGTGGGACGACGCGCTGCGTCGCGCCGGGCTCCAAACCGTCGCGGAGCGCGGCCCGTATGAGCGCCCGAGGGCGCCCGCGCTCGTGGACCTGATCGAGTGGTTCCACGCCGAGCACGGGTTCCAGCCGTCCGCGCGCGACCTCAAGGCGTTCGCACGCGGCAACGGCGTCGCGTACCCGAGCGAACGCGCCCGCGCGTCCCTCCGCAAAGCGCGCGCCGAGTGGTTGGAGCGGCGGCGCGCCGCGGGCCTGCCCGAGCCCCGGCTCGTGAGGAAAGCGGGCGGGCGCGGGAACAAGGAGCCCGACTACTCCCGCAACGCCGCGGCGCCGCGGCCACCCGGCCTCGTGGGCGCGGCACGCAAGCACTCGTGGGACGAGGACGCCTGCGTCGACGCCGTCGCCCGCTACCTCGCGCAGCTCCGCCCCGGCGAGCGCTCCACGACGCGCGGCTACACCGACTGGAAGGCCACGCAACACGGCGCCGCGCCGGCGCTCCCCACGATCCAAGCCAACGGCGGGTGGGAAACCGTCAGACGCAAGTCCGGGGAGCGCACGACGGGCGCAGCCAGCACATGAGGACTGTTCGGGCGGCCAGAACAGGCATCCTCCGCTGATCGCAGCTCTGCAAAGATGCTGCCGTGGCCGAGTTGACGCTGCACAGCCGTCCGGTGCGAACCGTGTTCGACCTCCTGGGCGGCAAGGAGGACGACATTACGTACAGTCTCGGATGGGGCCTCGCCCAGAGCGAGGCATTCACCCGCGCGGTGCTCTCGGAGGCGTTCGGCGATTGCGAGCAGGGCGGCGTCACCGCGATCCGGCTCCAGGAGAGCGAGCGCGGCACGGGCCGCACGGACGTGGAGGTTGAGACGGAGCGTATGCACCTCATCGTGGAGGCGAAGCGCGGATGGAACCTGCCCCTGGAGTCCCAGCTCCAGCGGTACGCGCAACGCTTCAAGAAGCGCGACGGCAGGGACGGCCGGATCGTCGTCGTCGCGGAGTGCGAGCCCTACTACCCGCCGATCCGGCCGCTCCTGCAACCGATCGCTGGCGTGCCCGTCTCATACGTGCCGTGGAGGAGGGTCGCGGAGCTGGCGACGACCACGGCGACGGCGAGCCGCAGCCACGCGGAGAAAAGGCTCCTCGCCGAGCTAACCAGCTACTTGAAGGGGTTGATGACGATGCAGAACGTGACCTCCAACCTCGTGTACGTCGTGGCGCTCGGCCAAGACCCGCTGGACTGGTCAAGCATCACATTCAAGGACACCGTGGTCGAGCGCGGCTACTACTACCACCCCGTCGGGAAACGCTGGCCGCGTACTCCCCCGAACTACATCGGCTTCCGCTTCGACGGGCGCCTCCAACAGATACGACACGTGGACCACTACGAGGTCATCACCCGACCCCACGACCGCATACCCGAGATAATCCCCGAGGCCGACTGGAGCGACGAACCACACTTCCTGTACACCCTCGGCCCCGTGATCCAGCCGCCGCGCCCCGTGCGCACCGGCAACGTCTACCGCAACCAGCGCGTGTGGTGCGCGCTGGACCTGCTGCTCACGTGCGAGACGATCCGGGAAGCGCGCGACGGGACGCAGGAGCGGCTAGCGGCCGCGGGCCACGGCACCGACGCCTCGGACTCGGAACCAAGCGGCGTTGCTGCGAGCTGAGATGCGTAGGTTTGAGCAGCTTTCGAGCGTGTACATTAGGCGCCGGGCACGTGTACAAACCCGTGCAGAGAGAACCCGAATCCCGCTCCACGACGAAATCGGAATCTGTCCCTCTCAAACGGTTCCCGCCGGCAACTTCGCAAACTGCGGTTGCGCTCCCCAGCTCAGGCAAGCTGACCGAGCACGTTCCAGCCACCTGGGAGCCGCTCGGCCCCGGCACACTGCCGGCAACCGGGCAGTCGGCGTTCTCGATTGCCTTCCAGGAGAACGGCACCGCAGGAGGTCATGTAGAAGTAAGTCTCACCTACCCGCTGCTCTCAGACCAATCCGCACCGTTCAAGTGCACCGGCAAGGTGTCGTTTACGGCCAAGCTGGCGTAGGGGTTGCCGCTGGAGGTCTCGACTGCTCGTGCCGGTCCCGGCGGCGGCGTCGACCCCTGGGTAGCGGACCGCTTGACAGCCGCTAGTTGATCGATATATGCTGTCCGTATGAGCAAGCGTGCCATGCAGGAGGCGACGTTCCTCGTCCTGACCGCCTTGGCTGGGGGCAGCCAGCACGGTTATGGGATCATCACCGACGTAGAGCGGATCTCTGACGGCCGTGTGCGACTGCGCGCCGGCACCCTGTACACCGCGCTCGAGCGCCTTGCTGCGGACGGGCTGATCGGTGTGGACCGTGAGGAGATCGTGGACAACCGCCTGCGTCGCTACTACCGGCTCACGCCCACCGGCGAGGAGCGACTGGCCGAGGAGGCGCTGCATTTGCGCTCCAACGCCCATGCGGCGATCGAGCGCCTGGCTCGGATTGGCGGGGTGGCGACAGCGTGACCGACTCAGCCGATCTGGAGCGCCACTACCGACGGCTGCTGGTGTTCTACCCCAAGGCGTTCCGCGAACAACACGAGCAGGAGGTCCTCGCAGTGCTGATGGCTGGCGCCGCCGACGGCCAGCGGCGACCCCGCGCCTCCGATTGCGCCGATCTGCTCGGCAACGCGATCCTCGCGCACCTGCACCAGATGAAACTTCACCCCTCATGGGATTACAGGCAGGTGGTGCGCAAAAGCCTGGCGATCGAAGCGCGGCATCCGCGCCGCTCGATCATCGTGCGCGTAGCCGTCGGTGTGTGGCTGCTGGCCCTCACCGCCTTCGTGTACACCGCCGGGCCTGGCGGCTGGTGGGGAGCGCTGCTGGTCCCCGCGGCAGCACTGCACTTCTACCTCGCCTACCGCCTCAGGCACACCCTCGGACGCTAGCGAACGCACCTCGCGCCAACGGCGCCCCGCCGGCAAGCGGCCGGTCGAGCGTCGCGTCGGCAGATCCAGCGCCCACCCGCCCGACCCGCGCGCGCCGCCCGATCCGGCGCAGCCGCCCGACCCGCGCGCGCCGCACGGGTAGCGTTTGCTCACCTTGCACGCGCGCACCTCAGCCGCCCACCGGCGGGCACTGGCGCCCGCGCCCGCCGCGACGCGCACGCACCTGCTGCCCGTGCACCGCCGCGCACGCCCGCGCGGCGGGCGGGGCCCCACGCGCGCGCTACTCGTGCTGCTCGCCGGCGCGATCGCGCTGCGCGTGTGGCTGATGCTCGACTACGGCCCGGCGTTCGTGGGCTTCGGCGACTCGCACGAGTACGTCACCGCGGCCACGCTCGGGATCTTTCACGACGTGCAGAAACCTGCCGGCTACCCCCTGTTCCTGGTGCTCGCGCACGCGCTCAGCAGCAGCCTCACGTTCACGATCGCGCTCCAGCACACGCTCGGGCTCGCCACCGGCGTGCTGCTGTACGCGGCCGTGCGACGCACCGGAGCGCCCGCCTGGCTGGGGCTGGCGCCCGCGGCGGTCGTGTTCTTCGCCAGCATCGGCGTGCTGCTCGAGCACTCGCTGCTCGCCGACCCCCTGTTCACCTTCCTACAGACGCTGTCCGTGTACGCGGCCGTGCGCGCGCTCGGCGCCCGCACGCTGCGCTGGGCGCTGCTGGCGGGGCTCGCGGCGGGCGCGGCCTTCTGGGTGAAGACCGTCGGGCTGTCCGAGGTCCCGGTGATCGCCGGCACGCTCGCGCTCGCCGGCGGCGCTCGCCTGCAGCGCAGGCTGGTGCTGGCGGGCGTGGCGGGCACGAGCGCACTCGCGCTGGTGCTCGGCTACGTGCTCGTGCAGGGCCTGGCGAGCGGCTACTGGGGCTATGAGCGCCAGGACGCGTGGAACCTGTACGGGCGCGTGGCCACGTTCGTGAACTGCACGCGCTTCACCCCGCCGGCCGGCACGCGCTTTTTGTGCCCCACCCAGCCGCAGTCGGCGCGCGGCTCGGAGAGCTACTACCAGTACGCGTCCTCCGCGCCCGCCGTGCGCCGCTTCGGCGGCCCCGCCCACGCGCCCGCGTCCGCGAACGCCACCATCGAGCGCTTCAACGTCGCCGCCATCGAGCACCAGCCGCTGGCCTACCTCGGCGCGATCGCCCGCAGCCTCAGCTTCTACGTCACGCCGCGCAGCGGCGAAGGCTACACGCCGCAGTCCCTGCGCGAAGCGCTCGTGGAAGCCAAAGGCACGCACTCCATCCAGCCGTCGCTGTCCGCCTACTACCCCCACGCGCACGGCTACACCGGCTCCGCCGGCGCGCTCGCGCCGCTGGACTACTACGAGCGCCACACGCGCATCCAGGGGGCGCTGCTGATCGCGATGCTGATCGCGGCGCTCGCCGGCGCGCCGCTGCTCAGCGGACGCCCGCGCGCGGCGTGCGTGCTGTTCCTGATGACCGCCGTGTGCTCGGTCGTGCTCGCGGCCGCCGGCAACAGCTACGACGCGCGCTACGGCTACCCCGCCTTCGGGCCGCTCGCCGCGGCCGCCGCGCTCGGCGCGTGGGCGATCGCCGTGCGCTTCAGCCAAGCCCGCGCGCGTCTGCGAGATGACCGTCAGGATTCTGACCTTCCTGCCCGTCGGCGCTTGCGTGCCGGCGAGCGGCCGTGAGATGGTCCTTACAGTCTCACGCCAGTGGGACCTTGCACTAGGGAGGTAGTGGGGCGGACCACCGGCCGCGTCTTTTGATGCGGCCGGTGGTCAAACCCCCTCTTCCGCCGGTGCGGCCGGTGCGCCGAGCGCGTCGGTCAGCGTCGCAGACACCTGTACCAGCTCGAGCAGCTCGCCCGGAGGCTGTCCCCTCAGCAGCCAGCCGTCCTCGCGCGCCTGCACCAACTCCTGCCGGGCGAGCTCGGACAGCGCGCTGGTGACGGTCGGGCGGCGCGCGGCGGCGAGGTCGGCGAGCACGTTGTGCGTCAGGCGCAGCGGCAGGTTCACACCGTCCGCGCGCACCCTGCCCCAGCGTGCGGCCAGGTGCCACAGCAGCATGTGCAGGCGCACATCCACGCGCGCCTGGTGGACGATCGCCATGTTCACCGCCAGGTTGCGCGAGCGCGCCATCGCGCGCCCCACCAGGCAGCCGATCGCCTGTGGGTAGCGCCCCACCCGCTGCGCGAAACGCCCGTCCAGCACCGCCAGGCGCGCCGGCTCCACCACCTGCCAGCCGGTGGTCACCGCCAACGTCGGCCCCTCGTCCTCGCCCTGCCACGGCCGCAGCAGATCGCCGGCCCCCAGCAGCTCGGCGCCGAAGCGCCCGTCCACGCCCACGCGCCGGATCAAAAGGCCGCGCAGCACGAGCAGCCCCACGCCCTCGCCCGCCAGCGCCGCCTGCGGGGCACGCCAGCGTCCGGCGGGGACCGCGAGCGCTCTCGCCAGGCACTCCGCGCTCGCCTGCTGGCGCTGATCGCGCGGGATCGCTTCCGCGAGCTCCGCGTCCTCCTCGAGCACGCGACACACCTCCGAGACATCTTGGCCCGCCGCCGTCACGCTTTCAATCTCGCAGATCGACGGCCTCACGTCCGTTTATCGTCCTCAGATCGAAGTGGTGTCCCCGCATGGAAACGGCGTCCCGGATCGAGCCGTGAGCGAGCTGGCGTGAAGATCGACCCGCGTGCCCCGGTGATCGTCGGCGTCGGTCAGGCGCTTCAGCGCGCGAGCGCCGGCGGGGAGCCGCGCGAGCCGGTCGCGTTGATGCTCGACGCGCTGCGCCGGGCCGGCGAGGACAGCGCGACCGGCGAGCGGCTGCTGCGCGGCGCCGACTCGGTGCGCTGCGTGCCGGCGCTCAGCTGGCACTACCGCGACGCCGCCGCGCTGCTCGCCGAGGGTCTCGGCGCGCACCCGCGCGAGACGGTGCAGAGCGCGGCGGTCGGCGGCGACGGCCCGCAGGTGCTGCTCAACGACACCGCCCGCGCAATCGCAGCGGGCGAGCTGGACGTCGCGCTGCTGGGCGGCGGCGAGGCCGTCGCCAGCGTGCGCGGCGCCCAGCGCGACGGTCGCGTGCTGGCGTGGACAATCCAGGACGAGCGCGTGCGCCCCACACGGACGCTCGGGCGGGAGCGCGCCGGCGTCGACGCGGCCGAGGCCGCCGTCGGGCTGGCGCCGCCGGTGTGCATGTACGCGCTGATCGAGACCGCCGTGCGCGGCGCGCGCGCCACGCGCGCCGATGCGCATCTCGCGTCGATCGCCGGGCTGTGGTCGCGCTTCTCGGAGGTTGGCGCGCGCAACCCCCACGCGTGGCTGGCGCGCGCGTACACGCCCGCGCAGATCGCCACGCCCACCAGCACCAACCGCCTGGTGTGCGCGCCCTACACCAAGCTGCTGAGCGCCAACATCCAGGTGGACATGGCGGCCGGCGTGATCCTCGCGAGCGCCGAGGCCGCGCAGCGCGCGGGGGTGCCGCGCGAGCGCTGGGTGTTCGTGCACGCCGGCGCGCACGCGCAGGATGAGTGGCACGTCAGCGAGCGCCGCCGGCTCGACGCCTCCCCCGCGATCCACGCGGTCGGCCGCGCAGTCTGCCAGCACGCGGGCGTCGCGCTCGACGAGCTCGCCCACATCGACCTCTACTCCTGCTTCCCCGCCGCCGTGCAGATCGCCGCCCGCGAGCTCGGCCTGGCGCTCGACGATCCAGCGCGCCCGCTGACCGTCACCGGCGGTCTCACGTTCGCCGGTGGGCCGGGCAACAACTACTCGATGCACGCCATCGCCACGCTCGTCGAACGCCTGCGCGAGCAGCCCGACGCCTACGGTCTGGCAACCGCGCTCGGCTGGTACGTGACAAAGCACGCCGCCGGCATCTACTCCGCGCGCCCACCGCGCCAGCCCTTCGCGAGCCTCGCGCCCCGCCCGGCACGCCCACCGGCCCGCCGGGCCAGCGCCAACTACGCGGGCGGGGCGAGGATCGAGGCGTACACCGTCTCCTACCAGCGTGACGCCACGCCCGAGGCCGCCATCATCGCCGCCCTCACTTGCAACGACGAGCGAGCACTAATCCGTTCGACTGCCCAGGAGGTGATCGCGCAGATGTTGGCTGAGGACCCGCTCGGCGAGCCGCTCGAGATCGCCGCCGACCAGCGCATCGACATCGGACGCGCGGCGCCAGCGCACTGACACAGCCACCCGCCGCTGGCTAGCGTTCGAGGCGCTTTTCCAGCAGCGCATCGGCGCGCACCATCAGTGCGCCCAGGCTCACGTGCAGCCCCGCGCACAGCTTCACGAGCGTCGTGTACGTGGGGTTGCCCTGTCCGCGGATGTAGCTGCCGACCTGCTTGACGCTCAACCCGGCCTCTTCGGCGACCGACTCGTGGGTCATGTGCGGGTCTTCTGCAATCACCAGCTCGATCGCCTGACCCAGCGCCGCGTGGCGCGGGCTGCGCGGCTTGGAGGTGCGGGGGCGCGGCATGGCCGGCAGCCTTACGCATCGGTGTGGGAAGGGGTTAGGCCATATACGGAGAAATGGGGTTGCAGACAGTTGTCGTCTGCCCAATTTGGGAGATTTTCATCGATGTCAGCGAGCGATCCCACAGAGCAGCACCTAATCCTCCTCGGGCAGGCGATCCGGCACACGCGCGAGGAGCGCGGCGTGAGCGTCGACGCGCTCGCCCTGGCCAGTGGCCTGCACCGCCGGCGCCTGCAGGCGCTTGAAGCCGGACACCTGGACCCTACCTACGACCAGCTGCTGGCACTCGCCGACGCCCTCGGCGTGCAGCCCTCGGCGCTCGTGCTGCGCGCAGAGGCGCTCAGCGCGTCCCCCGAGCCGTGAGCGCCACGGCGGCCAGCGCGCGGCGCAGCGAGGAAACGCTCTGCGGCCCGTGCAGCACCGCGCGGATGCGCCCGCGCGCGTCCAGCACGAACGTGTCCGGCAGGCCCACCCCCAGGCCGTAGTCGTTGCCCACCGCCCCTTCCGCGTCGCGCAGGATCGGAAACGTCCAGTGGTAGCGGCGGATGAACGCGCGCGCAGCGCCGGTCTCGGGGTCGCTCCAGTCCACGCCCACCATCCGCCCGCGCCCTTCGCCGCTGCGGTAGAAGCGCTCGAGCGCGGGCGCCTCTTGCGCGCAGGAGGTGCACCAGCTCGCCCAGAACACCACCAGCGCCGGCCCTCCGTGCGCGGCGGCGAGCAGGCCCGCGAGCGTGATCGGCGGGCCGCTGAGGCTTTCGCGCGGCAGCGCCGGCGCCGCACGGTCGGCGCTCTTGCCTGAGGAGCTCAGGCCGAGCGCCAGCGCGGCGAGCGCCGCCGCGGCCAGCAGCCCGGCCGCCAGCATCCGCATCGGCCGCGCGCGCATCGGCCAGCCTCAGCGCGCGCCCGGCGGCGGAACGTCGTGGACGCTTTCCGCGGGCCTGAGCTCAGGCGCGTACACGGTCGGGCGCTTGCCGGTTTCGCGCTGTTCGTGCGTGCGCATCCAGCCAGCGAAGTTAGCATCGCCGCCGCGCGCCGCGCCGAGGTGCGACGCAGCGCAGGAGGCCGCGCGTCGGCAAGCGCGCTTGCAGACCTTCCCCTGCGATGCATCTTGCAGCGAAATCTGTTAGGTTGCCCGCCGTTCGTGCCGAGTCTTCTGCCCCCCAGGGGGTCGAAGAGCGGGGGACCCACTGCAGCCGTGAGGCTGCTGGGGCGAATCGCCACACAGTGTGGCGTAGCGTAGACGTCGTACGCGAGCCCGTCAGCTAACCCCGTAGGCGCCATGCAAAGGAATCAGAAAGGACGCCTCGGATGCAGGGATCACCGCGTGATCTTGCCGTTGTGGACCACTGGAGCGCCTCGCTTGAGCGCTCGCGCGCCCGCCGTGCGCGCGCGAGCAGCGGCAGGGCACGTCGCAGCGTCCACCCCACCTCCGCGCTCGCCGCGCTGCTCGACGTCCGCGACGGCGTGCGCCAGGTGCGCGATCTGGCCGACGAGGAGCCCTGGGAGCTGTCGCTGGGACGCTCGCGCGCACGCCGGCGCGCACGCAACCTGCACTTCGTCCCCGCCAGCTCGCGCGCCAAGCGCGTGTCGCTGGGCGCGCTCGCCGCGCTCACGGTGGGTCCGGCGGTGGGCCTGGCAAGCGGGCACTCGGGCCACGGCAGCCCCGCCGCCACCGGCCCTGAACCGGCGACCACCACCGAACACGTGATCACGCTCAGCGCGGGCAGCGAAGGCCGCCAGGTGAAGCTGCTGCAGCGCGCGCTGGGGATCAAAGCCGACGGCATCTACGGGCCGGAAACGGAAGCGGCCGTGCGCAGCTTCCAGGCCAGCAGAGGCCTCACCGTGGACGGCGTCTTCGGGCCGCTCACCAACAAAGCGCTGCGCAGCGCGCTGGCGAACAACGCGTTGATGAGCGACTTCAAGGCGCCGATCCCCGGCGCTGGCACGACGCCGGCAGGCACCGCCGCGCCGGCGACGCTGGAAGCGCTCGCCGGCGAGCAGGCGACGAGTTCCACGACGCAGCCGGCGAGCTCCTCGGGCGAAGGCGACGGCGGCACCTCGGCTACGGGCGCCGCGGTCGTCGAGAACGTCGCCACCAGCGAAAGCGCCTCCGGCGGCACCGGGGCGCCCCAGCCGGCGACCGCCAGCAGCGCAGGCGCGTCCGGCGGCGAAAGCACGGCCACTGGCGCGACTGCGGCGGGCGGCGCAAGCACCTCCGGCGGCGCAGGCGCGGCGGGCGGCGAAAGCGCGGCCGGCGGCGAAGAAGACGGCGCGCCCTCACCGGAAGCCGTGGGCGAGCTGCAGGCGGCGCTGCACCTGCCTGTGAACGGCGAATTCGACCCCGAAACGGAGGCGGCTGTGCGCCGCCTGCAGGTCCGCAACGGCCTCACCCCCGACGGCGTCGTGGGCCCCGCCACGTGGAACGTGATCGGCGTGCAGGACAAAGAAACGCTCACCCCCCCGCCGTCCACGAGCGCCGACGGGGAAACCGCCATCGCAGCCGCCAACGAGACGCTCGCGATCGAGCAGCTGCAGGCGGCGCTGCACCTCCAGGTGGACGGCGATTTCGGCCCTGAAACGGAGGCGGCGGTGCGCCGCCTGCAGGCCCGCAACGGCCTCACGGTGGACGGCATCGTGGGACCGCAGACGTGGCACGCGATCGGCGTGGAAAGCCAGGAAACGCTCACCCCCCCGCCGTCGGCCCTGCCGGCGCCGGCCCCCCAACAGGAACCGGCGCAGGCTCCCCAGCAGGAACCGGCGCAGGCCACCAACGCGACGGGGCTGACGCCCGGCAGCGGCGGCACGCCGAACCCGGTGCAGACGGCGCCGGTCAGCCCGGCGAGCGCGGTGGAGTGGCTGCAGGCCGCGCTGCACCTGCCGGTGGACGGCGAATTCGGGCCGGAAACGGAGGCGGCTGTGCGCCGCCTGCAGGCGCGCCACGGCATCGCGGTCGACGGGGTCGTGGGCCCGCAGACGTGGGCGCTGATCGGCGTGCAGGACGCCCCCACGCTGACGCCGCCGGCTTCGGCGCTTCTCAGCAGCACCCCGATCGGCGCGCCGGGCGCGGTCACCAGCACCGGCGGCGCGGGTGGCGAAGGCGAAGCGGAAGCGATCGTCGCGCGGGTGATCGCGGCGGCCGACGAAATCGCGACGCGCCCGTACGTGTACGGCGGCGGGCACGGCTCGTTCGAGTCCTACGGCTACGACTGCTCGGGCTCGGTCTCCTACGCGCTGCACGGCGGCGGCCTGCTGGCCTCGCCGGAGGACTCCGGCGAACTGGAGTCCTACGGCGAAGCGGGCCCCGGCCGCTACATCACGATCTACGCGAACGCGGAACACGCGTACATGGTGATCGACGGCAAACGCTTCGACACGGTCGCGCTCGCGGAAGACGGCTCGCGCTGGTCTGACTCCCCGGGCGACGACGGCGGCGCATTCGTCGAGCGCCACCCCGACGGCCTGTAGGCAACCTCCGGCCGGCGAACCGGCCGGCCGAGAGTCTCATCCCAGGCGCGGCCTAACGTCAGCTCCTCGTTACGTCAATTAAGACGATTAAGAGGAGGAGACGCGCGATGTTCGCGCGGGCGCACACGTTCACGATTGAGGGGCTGCACACACGGCATGTGACGGTGGAGGTGGATGTGCGCCCTGGCCTGCCCGGCTTTGCGATCGTCGGTCTGGCGGACGCGGCCGTGCGCGAGGCGCGTGAGCGCATCCACGCGGCGATCCGCAACTGTGGCTATCAGTTTCCGGCCCAGCGCATCACCGCCAACCTGGCGCCCGGCGACGTGCGCAAGGCTGGCGCGAGCTTGGATCTCGCGCTCGCGTGCGCGCTGTTGGCAGCCAGCGGGCAGCTGGCGGACGCGCAGCTGGAGAGCGTGGCGCTGTTCGGCGAGCTGGCGCTGGACGGCAGCGTGCGCGCCTGCCACGGCGCGCTGGCGGTGGCGCAGGCGGCGCACCGCGCGGGCATGCGCAAGCTGGCGCTCGCCGGCCAGGACGCGCGCGAGGCGCTGCTGATCGACGGCCTGCAGGTCGCCGCCGTGGCGTGCCTGCCGAGCGCCGTGCGCGTGCTCACCGGCGGCGCCGGCGACCGGCTGCCCGCGCCGCCGTCCACGCACGCCGGGGGCGACGCGCGCGAGCGGACCGACACGCCGGGCCTCGACCTACGCGACGTGCGCGGCCAGCACCACGCGGTGCGCACGCTGGTGATCGCCGCGGCGGGCGCCCACAACGCGCTGTTCAGCGGCCCGCCGGGCACCGGCAAGACGATGCTCGCCCAGCGACTGCCGTCGATCCTGCCGGCGCTCAGCGCCGCGGAGGCGATCGAGGTGACGCGCATCCACAGCCTGCTGGGCACGCGCGTGCACGCGCTGGCGAGCACGCGCCCGTTCCGCGCGCCCCACCACTCGATCACCGCCGCCGGCCTGGTGGGCGGCGCGAGCGCGCGCAGCGTCGGCGAGGTGGTGCTGGCGCACAACGGCGTGCTGTTCTTGGACGAGCTCTCGGAGTTCGCGCGCGCGAGCCTCGACGCGCTGCGCCAGCCTTTGGAGGAGGGGCGCGTGGCGATCGCCAGGGCGCGCCACTCGGCGGTGTACCCCGCGCGCTTCATGCTGATCGCCGCCACCAACCCGTGCCCGTGCGGCTACGCGGGCGACGGCGAGCGCTGCGGCTGTAGCGAAGGCGACATGGCCCGCCACCGCCGCCGCCTGAACGGGCCGCTGCTCGACCGCATCGACCTGCTGGCGGCGCTGTCGCGGGAGGGCGAGGGCGAGGAGCGCGAGACGCCGCTGACGAGCTCGCAGGCGGCACGCACGGAAGTGGCGCAGGCGCGCGAGCGCCAGGCATGGCGCCTGCGCGAGGAGGGCGTGACGGTGAACGCGCACATGGACGCGCGGATGCTCGCGCGCTACGTGCGCCTGGACGCGCGCGGGCAGGAGCTGCTGCGCGCGGGGCGCCAGCGGGGTCTGTTGAGCGCGCGCGGCGAGCATCGCGTGCTGCGCGTCGCGCGCACGATCGCCGATCTGCACGCCAGCGAGCGCGTGCGCGCAAGCGACGTCGGCGCGGCGCTCGCGCTGCGCACGGACGCCGCCCTGGCCGGCAATCGCGCGGCATGAGCGCCCCTGAGCGCCCCTCCCGCGGCACGAGCGCAGGCGAGCACGCCTTGCGCGCCACAAGCGCAGGCGAGCGCCCGTCGCGCGGCTCGCAAGCGTGCCCGGCGTGCATGCGTCGCAGCTGGCTGCTGGGCGCGTTGAGCGGGCCGCTGGACTACTGCGCGCGCGATCGCGCGCGCCTGCTGGAGGTGCTGGCGTTGAGCGACGACGAGCTGCTGCAAGCGCTGGCGGGACGACGCGCGCGGGAGCTGCGAGACAGCTACGCCCGCTTCCCCCACCGGGGACGGCGCGACGCGGGCGAGCCCGAGTGTGCGACGAGCGTGCAACGGATCTGCCGCCACTGCCCTGGCTACCCTTCGACGCTGGCCGCGCCGTCGGCCCCTGCGATGCTCGAGGTCGCGGGAGGCTGCGAGCGCCTGCTCGCGCTCACCGGCGCGCCGGTGGTCGCGCTGCTGGGCGCAACGGCGGCCAGCGACTACGGCCGGGCGGTCGCCGCCAGCCTCGCCCGTGGGCTGGGCGCGAGCGGCGTGACGGTGGTTGCGAGCCTCGCTGACGGGATCGCCCTGGCGGCGCACGCGGGCGCGCTGGAAGTGGACGCGCCCAGCATCGCGGTGCTGGGAGGCGGCCTGGGCGTGGCGTGCCCGGCGCGCATGCGCGCGCTGTACGCCCGCGTCACGCAGCGCGGCTGCGGCGTGTCGGAGCTGCCGTGCGACTGCGCGGGGCGGCTCTGGGGGCAGATCGCGAGCGAGCGCATCGTGGCGCAGCTGGCCGCCGTGAGCGTGGTGGTGGAGGCGAAGGACACGCCCGCGCAGCTCACGGGCGCGCACGTGGCGCAGGCGCTCGGCCGCGTGGTCGCGGCGGTCCCCGGTCGCGTCAGCTCGCCACTGTCGCGCGGCACGCACGCGCTGTTGCTGGAGGGCGCGCAGCTCGTGCGCGGAGCGCAGGACGTGCTGGAGCTGCTCGGTCCGCTGGCGCCCTCCCATCTGTCACCCGCGCCCGCCCAGCCATCGCCCGATCCGGCGCAGCCGCCGCCCGATCCGGCGCAGCCGCTGCGCGGCCTGCGCGCGGGCCTGCGCGCGACGCTGGAACGCGTGGGCGCGGGGTGCGACACGCCCGCGCGGCTGACACGCGCGGGCGAGGACCCGTGTGCGGTGCTCTTGGCGCTCAGCGAGCTGGAGTTGATGGGGCTGCTGACGCGGGGCGACGGCGGGCGATATGTGCCCACGGAGCCCTGAATACCTGAGAACCAGTTGTTTATTAGATGAAGTCATTCTCAAGAACGCGGCTCAAATCGCCGAGCCAAGGGCTTGAGATGACGGATCAGCTCAGGAGCGGGGATGTGGTGAGAGACACGGCGGAAGACCGGACGGCAACCGGTGGCAGACAGCCTGACCCGAACGTTCGCCGCCTCGGCGAGGCGCTGCTGACCCGTGTGGAGGATGTGCTCGCCCGCACGATCGCGCGCACGAGCGAGCACACGCGCGTGACGCTCGACGCGCAGGTGCTCGACAGCTTCGAGCGCATCGGGCGCAGCTCCACGGCGGCGGTCGCGAAGTGGCTGGCCGGCGGCAACCCCCAGGAGGGCCGCGAAACGGGACGCGAAGCGTGGCACACCTACGGCCAGCTGGCGGCGCAGAGCGCGGCGCCGCTGAACGAGGTCACCAAGCGCTGCCTGCGCTGGCGCGACTCGGTCGCCGACGTGCTGCGCGAGGTCGCCAGCGAGCAGCACGTCCCCGCGGACGCGCTCGCGCGGGCGCTGTCGATGCTGCAGCTGACGCTCGACGTGACGCTGGTGCGCATGTGCGAGGCCTTCGAGCAGGAGCGTGCGCGCATCGCGCAGGAGCTCGCGCGCCGCGAGGACGAGCTCGCGTTCATGGCCACCCACGACCAGCTCACCGGCCTGCCGAACCGCACGCTGATCCTCGACCGCGGCGAGCAGATGCTCGGCCGCGCGCGCCGTCAGCGCACGCCGATCGCGGCGCTGCTGCTCGACCTCGACAACTTCACCGCGATCAACGACACGCTCGGGCACGCGGTGGGCGACGAGCTGCTGCGCGCGATCGCCGCGCGCCTGGACGGCGTGGTGCGCGACGTGGATGCGCTGGGTCGCATCGGCGGCGATGAGTTCGTGCTGCTGGCGGAAGAGTTCTCGGACACCACCGACGTCGAGCTGATCGCCGAGCGCCTGCGCGAAGCGCTGAAGGCGCCGTTCACGCTGGCGGGCGGCGAGCACACGGGCCTGGCGGTGACCGCGAGCATCGGCGTGGCTGCGGGCGAGCGCGCGACGGTGGAGGAGTTCCTGCGCGACGCGGACATCGCCATGCACCGCGCCAAGCGCGACGGCAAGAACCGGCACGTGGTGTTCGAGTCGGGCATGCACGACGTGGTGCAGTCGCGCATGGAACTGGAGATGGACCTGCGGCGCGCGCTCGCCAACTCGGAGTTCTTCCTGCTCTACCAGCCCACGTTCGACCTGCGCGGCATGGTGCCCACGGGGGTCGAGGCGCTGATCCGCTGGAAGAGCGCCGTCCGCGGGATCGTGCAGCCGGTCGATTTCATCCCGCTGCTCGAGGAGACCGGCCTGATCGTGGAGGTCGGCCGCTGGGTGCTCGATGAGGCCTGCCGACAGGGGGCCAGCTGGCACGAGCGCGGGCGCCCGGTGGGCGTCGCCGTGAACGTGTCCGCGCGCCAGCTGGAGACCGACCAGTTCGTCGGCGACGTGCGCGAGGCGCTCGCCCACAGCGGCCTGCAGGCGCACGCGCTCACGCTGGAGATCACCGAGACGGCGCTGATGCGCAACCCCGAGCAGACGGCCCGGCGCCTGCGCGCGATCAAGGAGCTGGGCGTGCGCCTCGCGATCGACGACTTCGGCACCGGCTACTCCTCGTTCGCCCACCTGCAGCGCTTCCCCGTTGACTCGCTGAAGATCGACCGCTCGTTCATCTCCCAGCTGAGCGAGAACCCGGAAGGCGAGACGCTGCTGCGCACGCTCGTGCAGCTCGGCAAGGCGCTGTCCATCGAGACGCTCGCCGAGGGCATCGAGCTTCCCGGCCAGCTGTCGCTGCTACAGGAAGAGAACTGCGACAGCGGCCAGGGCTACCTGTTCGCGCGCCCGTTGGAGGTCGCCGACGCGGAAGCGTTCCTGCGCGACTGGTGCCCAGGCGGGCCGGACGGCGTCGGCGCGAGCGGCCCCACGGGCGATCGCGCCTCCGCGCGCGCGTAGCGCGCCGGCCGACGGAACGTGTGACCCGCGGCAAGCGCGCGATCGCGCCCTGCGTGCGCGTCGCGTGCTAGCTCGCAGCGGGGACGGCGTGGCGCAGACGGGCGCTGTTCCACACCACGAAGCTCGACGACAACGCCATCGCGCCGGCGGCGATCAGCGGGTCAAGCAGACCGGCGGCGGCCAGCGGTATCGCCACCACGTTGTACGCGAACGCCCACGCGAGGTTGCCGCGGACCGTCCGCAGCGTCTTGCGCGCCAGCGCGATCGCGCCGGCCGCCACGCCCAGGTCGTCGCGCATGATGATCAGATCGGCGGCGTTGATCGCCACGTCCGTGCCCGAGCCGACCGCCAAGCCCAGGTCGGCGGCAGCCAGCGCGGGCGCGTCGTTGACGCCGTCGCCCACCATCGCCACCCGCCGGCCCTCACGCTGCAGGCGCCGGACGATCGACACCTTCTCCGCCGGCAGCGCCCCGGCGATCACCTCCTCGATGCCCACCGACGCGGCCACCGCTTTGGCTGTCGTCTCGTTGTCGCCGGTCAACAGGATGCAGCGCAGCCCCAGCGCGTGCAGGCGCTCGACGGCGCCCGCGGCCGACGGGCGGATCGCGTCGGCGAGCGCGAGCGCCCCGATGAGCACGCCGTCGCGGCGCACCCCCACGACCGTGCGCCCCTGCTGCTCCCACGCGTATGCGCGCGCGGCCAGCGACGGCTCGAGCTCCCGCAGCTCGGCGCCGGCGCCCGCGGCGCCCAGCGCAGCGTCCTCGACGAGCCCTGCACCCGCGCCGGGCAGCGCGACGCCGAGCCGCCCGATCTGCACCGTGTGCCCCTCCACCACCCCCTGCGCGCCGACGCCGGCGAGCGCGAGGAACGACTCGACCTCGGGCAGCCGCCCATACCAGTGTTCGGCCTCGGCGGCGATCGCGCGGCCGATGGGGTGCTCGGAGGCGCGCTCGACTGCGCCCGCCAGGCGCAGCAGCGTGCGCTGCTCGACGCCGGCGGCGGTCTCGAAGTCGGCGAGCGTCATCGCGCCGGCGGTCAGCGTGCCGGTCTTGTCCAGCACGACCGTGTCCACCTCGCGCGAGGCCTCCAGCGCGCGGTAGCCCTTGAAGAAGATGCCCAGCCTGGTGCCCGACCACGTGGCCACCACCAGCGCCGCCGGCGTGGCGAGCCCCAGCGCGCACGGGCAGGCGATGATCAGCACCGACAGCGCCGCGCTGAATGCCACGCCGCTGGCGCTGCCGGTGAGCAGCCACACCAGCAGCGTGCCGAGCGCGAGCACGAGCACGACGGGGACGAACACACCGCTGACGCGGTCGGCCAGCCGCTGCACGCCCGCCTTCTCGTTCTGCGCGTCCTCCACCAGACGCATCATCTGACCGAGCTGCGTGTCCGCGCCCACCCTGCTCGCCTGCACGACCAGGCGCCCGGACAGCGCGACCGTGCCGCCCAGCACCGCGTCGCCGACGCCCACGTCCACGGGCTCCGGCTCGCCGGTCATCACGCTGCGGTCGAGCGCCGAGCGGCCGGCGAGCACCTCCCCGTCGGCCGCCACCGTCTCCCCTGGGCGCACCACGAAACGCTGGCCCACCGTCAGCTCGCCGACCGCCACGAGCCGCTCGTGGCCGTCGGCGTCGAGCACGCACGCCTCGCGCGCGCCGATCGCTGCCAGCGCGCGCAACGCGTTGCCGCTGCGCCGCCGCGACCACGCCTCGAAGTAGCGCCCGGCGAGCAGGAAGGTGGTCACGCCGGCGGGGACGTCGAGGTAGATGCCGCCGCCGGAGGACTGCGCGAGACCTGACAGCGTCGCGCCGTGGCTGCCCGCGTACAGCCAGAAGATCGAGTACAGCGACCAGCCGGTGGACGCGACGATGCCGAGCGACACCAGCGTGTCCATGCTCATCGCGCCGTGACGCGCGCCGCGCACGGCCGCCACGTAGAACGGCCACGCCGCCCACGTGACCACCGGCGCGGCCAGCGCGACCATCAGCCACTGCCAGCCGGGGAACCGCAGCGCCGGGTAGATGGAGAAGAAGATCGAGGTGTCGCACAGCGGCATGAACAGCGTCGCCGCGACCAGCAGCCGCCGGCGCAGCGAGCGCACGCGCGCCTCGAGCTCTTGCGCACCGGCGTCCAGCTGCGCGCCGTGCTCGAGCGCCGTGGCGCTGTACCCGGCGGCGGCCACCTCGTCGAGCAGCGCCTTCAGCGGCACGTCGCCGGCGAGCGCCACGGTCGCGCGCTCGGTGGCGTAGTTCACGCGCGCGTCCACCCCCTCGATGCCGTTCAGCGCGCGCTCCACCCTGGCGGCGCACGCCCCGCAGCTCATCCCGTCGATCGCCAGCGAGACCGTCGCCTGCGCCGGCGTGCGGCCGGGCGTGTCGGGTGCGGCGGGTGCGGCGGCTCGCATCGACGCGGCTGGCATGTCACGCCAGGATACGCCACGCGCGCTGGGCGATCGCGGGCTATGCCCACGGAGGCGACCCCGCCGCCGATCGATGCCGACGCCCACGCCGGCCGCAGACAATGCCCGCGCCGATCGGAGCCGACGCCCGACGCTATATAGTTTCCGCCGTCCGCGCGGACGCCAGGCGCTCACAGCCTGGGCGGCCCGTGGGCGAACCCTGCGAAAGCGAACAAAGAGGTCTACTAGAGATGGCAAGCGCTCCCGGATGGGGCACTTGGAGCTTCGTGCCGCTGCTGTGGGTGGGCCTGGTGCTCGCCGGCGCGTGGTACGTGTCGATGCTGCGCCGCGTCAAGCGCGTCACCGGCAAGCCCGTCGGCCCCGGCCGCTGGGGGTTCTACTTCTCCGGGCTGGCGGTGATCCTGATCGCGCTCGGCTCGCCGCTGAACACGATCGCCGTGCACTGGCTGCTCTCCGCGCACATGCTCCAGCACACGCTGCTCTCGGACATCGCGCCGCCGCTGATCATCCTCGGCCTGCGCGCGCCGGTGCTGCCGCTGGGCATGCCCGCGCCGCTGCTCAAGCGCTTCGCCCCCCGCGGCTCGATCGGGCGCGTGTGGGGGTTCGTCACCAAACCGTGGATCGCGCTGCCCGTGTGGGCGGCGACGCTGATCGCGTGGTCGCTGCCGCCGGTGTTCGACTACACCACCCAGCATCAGCTGCTGCACAACTTCGAGCACTTCACCCTCTTCTACACCGGCTTTGCGCTGTGGTGGCTGATCATCACGCCGCTGCCCACCGAGCGCCGCGACCCCGGCTTCTCGCGCCTGGCCTACATCGGCTTCTCGCGCTGCGCCAGCGCGGTGATCTGCGTGCCGCTCGCGTTCCTCGGCCGCACGCTGTACCCGCTGTACGTGAGCTTCCCGCGCGGCTACAGCATGTCCGCGCTGACCGACCAGCGGATCGCCGGCGCGTCGGTGTGCCTGATCGAGTTCCTCGTGTTCGGCATCGCGATGGCGATCGTGTTCGTCGACGCGCTGAACCGCGAGGAGCGAGCGCAGGCGCTCGCCGAGATGGCGATCTCCTCGCGCTAGCGCGTCCACGCCGTCGGCGCTGCTGCTGGCGCACCTGACCCGCAGACGGCGGTGGCGTTCGTGCAGCGCCGGCCAGCCGCAGACGGCGGTGGCGTTCGTGCAGCCGTGGCGTCGCGCGGCGGGCTCGGCTATCCTGCTGAGCGTCAGATGGAGCCCTGACGTGGGGCTTGCTAGATGCTCTAGCCGCCCGCGCAAACCGCCCGCTTGGTCAAAGGGCTGATGGCTCCTTTCGCGAAAGACGACCTACTTCACGCGAAAGGAGCTTGCGAGCGTCGTGCCGACCCTTCCCAACTGGGCCGTCCAGGTACTTCAGGTCGTCACGATCTTGGCGCTCGCGCCACTGGTCAGCGGCCTGATCGCGCGGGCTGAGGCGATCATCCAGCAGCGACGTGGGCCGCGCATCCTGCAGCCCTACTTCGACATCTTCAAGCTGCTGCGCAAGCAGACGGTGCTGCCCGCCCCGGCGGGCCCCCTGTTCAGGGCCGCGCCGTATGTGAGCTTCGCGGCGTACGCGACGGTGCCGCTGCTGATCCCCGTGCTGACGACGTTTCCGCTGCCGCTCGGCTACATGGCGGACTTCCTCGGCGTCGGCTTCATCCTCGCGCTGGCGAGCTTCGTGGTCTCGATGGCGGCGATCGACAGCGGCAGCCCTTACGCTCAGCTCGGCTCCAGCCGGCTGCGCTCGTTCGGCGCGTTCAACGAGCCGACGGTGATCTTCGTGACGTTCGTGCTCGCGCTGACCACCCACACCGACCTGCCGTACGCGTTCGGCGCGACGCTGCGTTCGGCGACCGTGCAGGTGGTCCGCCCCAGCCACCTGCTGATGCTCGCCGCGTTCTTCATGCTGGTGCTCAACGAGAGCGGGCGCATACCCGTGGAGAGCCACGGCGGGACGCTCGAGTTCGGCCAGATCGAGGAGGGCCGCGTGGCCGAGCACTCCGGCCCAGGGCTGGCGTTCCTGCGCTGGGGCGCGAACGTGAAGCAGCTGATCCTGTGCACGGTGTTGATGAACGTGCTGGTGCTCCCGTGGGGGATGGCCAGCAGCGGGCGCCTGGATGTGGTGGCGCTGGCGATTGTGCTGCTGCTCGCGAAGGCGCTGGCGGTGGGCGCGGTGGTGGTGGTGATCGAGTCGAGCTACGCGAAGCTGCGCCTGTACAAGATCCCGGAGTTCACGGTGGCGAGCTTCCTGCTCGCGGTGCTCGCGGTCGTGATCTTCCTCTTCCAGCCGGGGTTCGGCGATCTGCACCTGAGCGTGTTCGGCGCCGCCGCGACGATCACCGCTGTGGTGGTGCTGCTGGCGGAGCTGTACATGCTGCGCTCGCAGGAGATCTGGGAGCAGCTGCGGCTGTATGCGTTCGGCTCGTCGGTCGTGGCGGCGCTCGCGATCGCCACCGCCGCCTCCGGGCACGGCGGCAGCTCGCTGTATGTGCTCGGCGCGGTCACCATCGCCTTGAAGGCGCTGCTGTTCCCGCAGGGCATCCGCTTCGTGTTGCGCCGGCTGGGCGCCGAAGCGCGCGTGCCGAGCGTGATCGGCGCGCCGAGCTCGATCTTGCTGGCGATCGTGCTGTGCGCGTTCGCGTTCATCGCGCTGCGCCCGGTGCACATCGGCGCCGAGAACGCGCTGCCGCTGTCCGCGCTGCCGGTGGCGGTGGGCGGGATGCTGGTCGCGTTCCTGCTGATGGTGCTGCGCCCGTACGCGCCCTCGCAGCTACTCGGGTTCCTCGTGCTGGAGAACGCCGTGTCGGTCGCGAGCCTCGTGATCGCGCCGGGGCTGCCGATCATCCTCGCGCTGCTGCTGCTGTTCGACGTGCTGATCGGGGTGCTGGTGTTCGTGGTGCTCGTCCAGTACCTGGCGGTCGAGCGCACCGCCGTGCGCACCGACGTCCTCAACAGGCTCACCGGATGAGCTGGGCGCTGTACACGATCCTCGCGCTGCCGCTCGCCGCCACGGCGCTGACGCTGCTCGGCGGGTGGCGCGCGGCGCGCGTGGCGACGCTGATCGGCGGCCTGGCCTCGCTCGCGCTGGCGGTCGCGCTCGCGCTCGCGGTCGCGCACGGTCGCGTGCTCGACACCGCCGACGGCTGGCTGCGGCTGGACTCGCTGGGCGCGGTGTTCCTGCTCACAACCGGCCTTTTGTACGCGATGGCGGGGGTGTTCTCGATCGGCTATCTCGGCGTGGAAGAAGGCAGCCCTGGCTTTGCCGCCTTCGTCAAGCGCTACTACGCGCTCTTGAACCTGTTCGGCTGGAGCATGCTGCTGGTGGCGCTCGCGGCGGACTTCGGCACGCTGTGGGTGGCGGTCGAGCTGACGACGATCGTCTCCGCGCTGCTCGTCGCGATCGACCGCACCGACGCTGCGCTGGAGGCGTCGTGGAAGTATGTGTTGATCGCCTCCAGCGGCCTGGGGATCGCGCTGCTGTCGGTCATCGTGCTGTACGCGACCGGCACGCACGCCCTCGGCGGCGCCTACGTGCCGCGCTTCGAGCGCTTCCTCGAGCACGCCCACGGCCTGTCGCCCGACGCGGTGCGCCTGGCGTTCGTGCTCGCACTCGTCGGCTTCGGCACGAAGGTCGGCTTCGTCCCCATGTACACGTGGCTGCCGGACGCGCACAGCGAGGCGCCGGCACCCGTCTCGGCGATGCTCTCGGGGTCGCTGCTGGCCGGTGCGCTGTACGCGATCTTGCGCTTCTTCCAGGTCGCGGTGGCGGCCGGCGAGCGCTCGTTTGCCGAGCACACGCTGATCGTCTTCGGCGCGCTCTCGCTGGTGGCGGCGAGCTTCTTCGTGCTGCGCCAGGGCAACTACAAGCGGCTGCTGGCGTACTCCTCGATCGAGCACATGGGCATCATCGCGCTGGGCATCGGCTTCGGCGCGCCGCTGGCGGTCGCGGGGGCGCTCTTGCACGTGATCACCCACGCCTCCGCCAAGGGCCTCGCGTTCTTTGGCACCGGCTCGCTGCTGCGCGGCTATGACACGAAGGAGGTCGAGCTCGTGAGCGACGCCGGCCGGGCGATGCCGTGGACGGGGCCGATGTTCATGGCCGGCGCCCTGGCGCTCTGCGGACTGCCGCTGTCGGGGGTGTTCCGCAGCGAGTTTCAGATCGTGGTGGGAGGGTTCGCCAGCGCGCAGTACGTCGGTGTGACGCTGCTGCTGGTGTTCGCCAACCTCGCGTTCTTCGGCATCGTCTGGCACACCGCACGGATGGTGCTCAGCCCGCCGGCGCCGCCGGGCGCCGGCGTGAGCCACCCCGCCGGGGAGCAGAGCGCGTGGATGATCGCGGGGATGCTCGGCTGTCTGTTCGTGCTCGTGGCGCTCGGCGTGCACCTGCCCGGCGATCTCTCTGCGCTGCTCAGCAACGCAAGCCACAGACTGGCGGCACCGGCGTGAGCAGCACAACCCGCCCGGCGCCTGCGCCTCCCGACCACCTGCCCAAGCACCTTGGGGCCACGCTCGAGGCTGGGCCGCCGGGCGAGCTGCGCCTGCGCGTGAGCACGCTCGCGTTCGAGCGCGCTGCGCGGATGCTCAAGGACGCCGGCGCGCGGTTCGTGAGCATCTTGCTCGCCGACACGCCCGAGCCGGCGCTGCTCGCCGCGCTCGCGCTGCGCGGCGAACTGCTCGTGCTGCGCGCCCCGACGGAGGCTGACCCCGTCGCCTACGGGTCGCTCGGCGCCTGGTGGCCGGGGGCGCGCTGGTCCGAGCAGGAGCTGGTCGAGCGCAGCAACGTCCGCCCGCTCGGCGCGCACTATGCGCGGCGCCTGACCGCGCCCGACGCCGATCTGCTCGATCGCCGGGTGCAGGGCCTGGACGTGTTTGCGCTCCCCTACGGGCCGGTGCGCTCGGGCGTCTTCGAGGCGATCCAGTTTCAGATCGAGACCGGCGGCGAGGACGTCGCGCGCATGCAGACGCGCCCCTTCTTCAAGCACCGCGGGATGGAGGAGCGCTTTGCGGGGCTGACGCCCGAGCGCGCCGTGCACGTCGCCGAGCGCGTCGCCGGCATCGCGAGCGCGGCCTACGCGATCGCCTTCTGCGAAGGCGTCGAGCGGGCGCTCGGCGTGTGCGCCCCCGCGCGAGCGCAGCGCTGGCGCGCGGTGTACGCGGAGCTCGAGCGGCTCGCCTGCCACCTGGACGTGATCGCCAAGCAGGCGGAGACGACCGCCCTGCATGTCGGCCAGGCGCGCTTTCAGATCCTCAAGGAGACGGTCGTGCGCTTGCGCGCACGACTCACCGGCAGCCGCTTCGCGCGCGGCATGATCGTCCCCGGCGGCGTGCGCGCCGAGGGCGCGGTGGGCCTCGATGAGCTCTCACGAGAGCTCGACCGGCTGGAGCGTGAGCTGCAGCGCGATCGGCGCCTGTTCCTCGGCACCCCCTCGATGACCGACCGGCTGATCGGCTCCGGGCGCCTGGCGCGGACGCTGGTCGAGGACTACTGCGCGGTCGGTCCGCTCGCCCGCGGCTCGGGGCTGTCCACCGACGCCCGCCACGAGCGCCCCTACGGTGACTACAAGCGCCTGGGGGTGAACGTCATCACTCGTCGCGAGGGCGACGCGATGGCGCGTGTGGACGTTCGCTTTGCCGAGCTGTTCGAGTCGCTGCGCCTGCTGCGCCAGTCGATCGAGCACCTGCGCCGCCGCGACGGGGAGCTGCGCACGGCGCTGCCCGCGGACGGCGCCGGCGCCGCCTTCGGCTGGGCCGAGGCGCCGCAGGGCGAGCTCGCGATGTGGGTGGAGCTCCGCGACGGGCTCGTGCACCGCGTGCGCATCGCCTCGCCGTCGCTGCGCAACTGGGCGCTGTTCGACCACGCGTTCCCGAAGGACGTGCTGACCGACTTCGCGTTCATCGAGCACAGCTTTGGGCTGACCCCCGCGGGAGCCGACCGCTGATGCTCACGTGGATCCCCAGAGGCCTGCGCGCGGGGCGGATAACCACCCGCTACCCGGCGCGCGAGGAGCCGGCGCCACCCGGCTACCGCGGGCGGATCGAGCTCACGAACGCGACCGGCGCGGCGCCGGAGCTCGCGCAGGTGTGCCCGACGGGGGCGATCACCGTCGATCGCGAGCGCCGGCTGGCGCTCGACCGCGGCCGCTGCATCCTGTGCGGCGCGTGCGTGCAGGCGGCACCCGCGCGCTTCGCCTTCGCCGCGCGCTATCAGACGGCCGCGCGCTCGCGCGACGCGCTGGTGGTCCCCGAGGCGGACGCGGAGGTGCCCGTCGAGCCCGCGCGCCAAGCGTTGGGGGAGCAGGCACGGGCGCTGCGCCGCTCGATCCACGTGCGCCACATCGACTGCGGCTCGGACGGCTCGGAGGAGTGGGAGATCCAGGCGCTGTGGAACCCCTACTACGACATCCAGCGCCTCGGCTTCTTCCTCACCGCCGCGCCGCGCCACGCCGACGTGCTGCTGGTGACGGGCGCGCTCACCAACGCGATGCGCGCGCCGCTCGAACGCACCTGGGAGGTGATGCCGCAGCCGAAGGCGCTGGTCGCTGTCGGCACCGACGCGTGCTCCGGTGGCCTGTGCCCCGCGGGCGAGCTGACGGCGGGCGGGGTCGACGCGCTGCTGGCGGTCGATGTGTACGTGCCCGGCTCGCCGCCCGCGCCGATCGCGATCATGCACGGCCTGCTGCTCGCCACGGGCCTGCTGGGCGCGGGGGAGCTCGCGCCGTGACGCTCGTGTTCGCGCTCGCGATGGGCGCGCTCGCGCTCGCGCCGCTGCTGGCGCTATCGCCTGAGCCGAGCGGACGGCTGGCCGCGGCGAGCAGCGCGGTGGGCTGCGTGCTGCTGGTGATTGTGGGGCTGAGCGCCGCGTTGGGCGGCGCGCGGCCGGTGCTCGAGCTCGGTGGCTGGCTCGGGTTCGGTGCGAGCGCGTTGCGGGTGGATGGGCTCGCCGGGATCTTCCTGGCGCTCACCGGCCTCACCGGCGCGGCGGTGTCGCTCGCGTATGTGGGGCTGCCGCCGGGACGCTGGTTGACGGGCCTCGGCTGCGCGCTGCTGCTGTTCGTGGCGGTGGCGATCGGCGCGGATAACGCGTTCCTGTTCCTGCTGGCGTGGGAGGCGATCACCGTGTGCATCTACCTGCTCGCGAGCGCCGGGCGCAGCCGCCAGGAGCTGCTCGCCGGCTACCTGACTGGCGGGCTCGCGAAGCTCGGGGGGGCGGCGCTGCTGGCGGCGTTTGCCCTGCTGTATGCGCACACGCACAGCTTCTCGCTGCAGGTATGGGCGCACGCCGCTTTGCCGGCGGGCACGCGGGGCGTGCTGTTTGCGTTGTTCCTCGTCTGCTTTGCGACCAAGCTCGGCGTGATCCCCTTGCAGGGAGGGCTGCCCGCCGGGTACGGCGTGGCGCCCAGGCTGGGGGCGGCGTCGCTGTCGGTGGCGTTGAGCGCCGGCTTCTACGGGCTGTGGCGCTTCAGTTTCCAGGTCCTTGGGCCGCTGCCCGTGTGGTGCGGCGATGCGGCGCTGATCCTCGGCGCGGTCACGGCGCTGAGCGGCATCGTGTACGCGCTCACGCAGGACAACCTCAGACGCTTCCTCGGCTACTCCACGGTCGAGCATACGGGGATCGTGCTCACCGGCCTGGGTGTCGCGCTGCTCGGCCACGCGGCGCACAAGCCGACGCTGGCAGCCGCCGGGCTGCTCGCGGCGACGCTGCAGGTGTGCGCGCACAACCTCGCCAAGACGCTCGCGTTGATCACCGTGGACCGGGTCGAGCAGGCGAGCGGCAAGCACACGCTCGACCCGCTGGGCGGTCTCGCGCGCCGCCTGCCGGTGAGCGCGCTGGCGCTCGGCGTCTGTTCGCTGACGCTCGCCGCGATCCCGCCGCTCGGCGGCTTCGTGAGCGAGTGGTTCATCTTGGAGGCGCTGCTGCAGGGCTTTCGCATGCCGACGCTGGCCTCGCAGCTGTTGTGCGCGCTGGCGGCGGCGGCGCTGGCGCTGACCGCCGGGCTGGGCCTGCTGGCGTTCGCGAAGTACTACAGCTTCATCTTCCTCGGCCCCGCGCGCAGCACGCTCGGCGCGCTGCGCGAGCCGTCGCGCTGGCCGCTGGGCGTGTTCGGTCTCGGGACGCTGCTCCTGTTCCTGGGGACGGTGGCGCCGTGGGAGATCCACGTCCTTGGCTCCGGCCTGCAGGAAGTGGTGGGCTTCAACGCAGCGCACTACGCGATCAGCCATCCGCTCGTGCTGGGCCCCGTGTTCAAGGAATTCTCGGTGCTCGCGCCGACGTGGTTGAGCATCGTCCTGCCCGCGTATGCGCTGCTGGCGCTCCTGATCGTCGCCGCCACGCGCGGGCGCAGCGTGCGCGCCACGCCCGTGCGACGGGCGCCCGTGTGGGTCACGGGCAGCGGCGCGGAGCTCGCGGCCGTGCAGTATCGGCCCTCGGCGTACTCCAACCCGATGCGGGTCATCTTGCGCGGCCCGCTCGGCTACCGCAGCCGGCTGACCGTGACTGACGAACGCGGCGAGGGCCCGGAGCTGACGCTCGAGACGCGCGTGGTGCCGGCAGTCGATCGCTTCCTCTACGCTCCCGTCGCCGAGCTGGCGCTGGCGATCGCCGCACGCGTGCGCGCGTTGCAGTCCGGGCGCCTGTCGGCCTATCTCCTGTACATGCTGCTCGCCCTGATCGCTGCCCTCGCCTTGATCCCGATTCTGCGCTGATGTTCCAACGTATCCTCATCGCCTGGGACGGTTCGGAGCTCGCCCTGCGCGCGTTCGACGCGGCGATCGACATCACGCGCCGCTACGACGCGGAACTCGTGGCGGTGTCGGTCGCCTACTCCCCCGCGCACGCCGAGACCGCCGGCGACCGCGAGGAGTCAGCGGACGCCGCGCAGCGCTACCTGCAGGCGACATTCGGGGAGGTTGCCGACCGCGCCGAGCGCGTGGGGATCGACGTTGCGCATCAGATCGTGACGGGCCAGACGCCGGCACGGGCGCTGCTGGAGTATGCGCACGAGCACGGCTTCGACCTGCTGGTGGTGGGACACCACCACGCGCGCCGCGCCGGGCGGCTGCTGCTGCGTGGCGCGACCGAGCAGCTGCTGGCCGACGCAACGCTGCCGGTGCTGGTCGTCAGCGACGAGACACCGTGAGCGGCACACGCAGCAACCACGGCCGACGGCACCTGCAGGTGTGGAGTGTGGCGCTGGCAGGCCAGGTGGCTGGCAGAGACGCCGGGGGCGACGATCAGCGCGGCCAGCCACGACAGCACGGCACTCGCATAGCACGCGCGGGGTGGTGCGTCGTGTCTGTTTGGTCGTTGTCGTTGGCTGTGGGCGGCGGGTTGGGACGGCTCGCGGGTTTCGTCGGAAGCCTGCTGTAGCGTCGCCATATGGCTTCGGAACCGCTTACGGTTTGGCGGACAGACGCGTCGGCGGCGTTCGACGAGATCGAGAACGCGCATAAGGCAGTCGGCGGGACGAAACCGGGCAGGCGGTTCTTGACCCAGCAGCTCAACTACGGCTACACGATGCTGCTCGCGGCGCGCTTCCAGGGATTCGCTCGCTCGCTGCAGGCGCAGACCGCATACGCCATCGCCAGCGGGGCACACACCGCCGACTACGCGGAGATGTTGCGCGAGAACCTGACGAGCAACAGGGCCCTGCAGCGCCATAACGCACAACCCAACTCGATCAAGGAAGACTTCGCGCGTTTCGGACTCGACGTCTGGAGCCGAGTCGATGAGGAGCGCAGCGGCAACGACGAGCGCCGCAAGAAGCTTTGGGCGCTCATCACGTGGCGAAACGCGATCGCGCACGACGACATCGAAGCGAAGCTCGCGAACAACGCCCTGGAGCCCGTCGCGATCAGCCTCGGAACGTGTCGAGGCTGGCGCAGCGCGCTGAACATCCTGGCCACGTCGCTCGATAAGGTCGCGGCCGACCACTGCCAAACTTTGAGACTTCCCCGTCCCTGGTGATACCGTCAAGACCATGCCCCGCACTCAGACAGCCCCCGCCGACTCCCTGAAAGTTGGCGACCACGTGACCTCGAAGCTCCCAGCCTTTAGCTGGAGGGGTGTCATCGTCGAGGATCTTGGCCGAGCGTTCGACGGTAGCCAACTCTTCCTGATTCGCGTCGGCGACGAGGACGAAGGCCGGACATTCGACGTGCCCGCCGAGAACCTCGAACGCATAACGGCGTAGGTGCTGCGCCTGTCGTGACGCGCACCGAGGGGACGTCGCCGGCTACCTCGCTCAAAGTCGGCGACCACGTGACCTCGAAGCTCCCAGCTTTCAACTGGAGGGGCGTCATCATCGAGGACCTTGGGCCGCTCGGCATCGACGGCAGCAAGATCTTCGTGATCTGCGAAGGCGACGAGGATCACGGCCGACACTTCAACGCACGCGCCGAACACCTCGAACGCATCACGGCGTAAGCCAGCGTCGCGGCGACCGGCCGCACGTGGTCCTGTCAGTTCTCGGGGCACAAGCCCGACAGCCGGACCCCGATGCCGTCCGCCAGCGCGCACATCACATCAAACGCGGGATCAAGTCGTCCTGCTTCGAGGGCGCTGATCTGGCACGCGTCGATGCCGCTCCTGGCCGCGAGACCAACAAACCCCCGAAAACCAGAAAACCTCGCGTTTACGCGTTTGGCGATTTGCAGGGCTTTCGCAATAAGCGGATGAAGGGATTCGAACCCTCGACCTTCGCCATGGCAAGGCGACGCTCTAGCCAGCTGAGCTACATCCGCGAGTCGCGGCCATTCTAGCCCGCGCCGACCCGTATCGTCCAGCTGCCCGCCCGCGCGAAGCGCCCACCCGCCGCGCTAGGCCGGCCGACGCGTGCGGATCTGGTACACGCCCAGGTCGCCCGCTTCAAAGCCGCGCCCGGCCGAGCGCAGGTACAGCCGCCACACGCGTGTGCGCTCCACACCCGCCAGCGCCTCCGCCTGCGCGAGGTGCTCGTCCAGGCGCTGCGCCCAGTGGCGCAAGGTCACCGCGTAGTCCTCGCGGAAGCCCTCTACGTGGCCCGTCCAGAAGCCCGCGCGTTCCAGCGCCAGTTGCACGCGCGAGAGCGGCAGTGGCTCGCCGTCCGGGAACACGTAGCGGGTGGAGAAGATGTCCTCCAGCGGGTTCGCCGTCGGGTCGAGCTGGGCGATCGCGTGGTTGAGCAGTTTGCCGTTCGGCCGCAGCAGCGAGAACAGCGTGCGCGCGTACACGTCGATCTGGTTCTCGCCCACGTGCTCGGACATGCCGATGCTCGCGATCGCGTCAAACGACGCCGCCGGCAGCTGGCGGTAGTCCTGCACGCGGATCTCCACCTGCTCGCTCAAGCCCGCCTGCGCCACGCGCTCGCGCGCACGCTGCGCCTGCGGCTCGGAGAGCGTGATGCCCGTCACGTGCACGCCGTGCTCGCGCGCCGCGTGCATCGCAAAGCTGCCCCAGCCACAGCCCACGTCCAGCACGCGCATGCCCGGCTGCAGGTCCAGCTTGCCGGCCACCAGCTCCAGTTTCGTGCGCTGCGCCTCCTCCAGCGTCCGCGCGCCGCGCGAGAAGATGGCGCAGCTGTACGTCATCGACGCGTCCAAGAACAGCGCGAAGAAGTCGTTGCCAACGTTGTAGTGGTAGCGCACCGCCGCCGCGTCGCGCTCCGCGCTGTGCAGGCGCCCGCGCAGCATCAGCTCGAGGTCCGGGCGGCGCGGCAGCCCGCCGGGCAGCGCCGCGGCGGCGGCCGCCGCCGCCAGGCGCACACGATCCGCGCGCGTCAGCGGCGGCGGCTCGAACTCATCCACCACACGCAGCGCACCGTCCAGGTCGTCCACCGCCAGCGAGCCGTCCACATATGCCCGGCCCAGGCCCAGCGTGTTCGGCTCGCTCAGCACGTGCGCCAGCGCCACCGGGCGGCGCACAAAGAACGTCGGCGCAGCTTCCACCGTCGCAGGCACCCTGCTGCCGTCCCAGAAGCGTACGTTGAACGGCCGCGCCGGAAACACGCGTTCCAGCTCGCGTCCAAGGGGTCTGCTCAAGCGTACAATCGCCATGCGCGTACGATCGCACATGGACGCCAACCCTTGGCGTCAAGCGGGTCGCTAACCCTTGAACGTCGAGCGGCCGAAATCGCCAAACGGCTCGTCGCGCTCGCGCACCGCTTCGCGGAAGCCCGCCTGCGCCGCGCGTGCCTGAAAGGCGTAACCCTCGCGCGTGTGGCGCGCGATCCCGTCGAACACCGTGCCCAGCACCTGCCCAGCCTGCAGCCCCTGCGCGTAGAGCGTCTGGTTGACCAGCAGCTTCATCATCATCAGCTGGTTCACCGGCACGCGCGAAATGCGCTCCAAAAGGATCTCCGTGCGCTCCGCCAGCCGATCTGCCGGCGGCGCCTCGATCGCCAAGCCCCACTCCAGCGCCTCCGCGCCCGACAGGCAGTCGCCCGTGAACAGCAGCCGCTTCGCGCGCTGCGCGCCCACGCGGTGCGCCCACAACGCCGTCGTCGGCGAGCCCCACACGCGCGCCGGCGGGTAGCCGATCTTCGCGTCCTGCGCGATCACCAGCAGGTCCGAGCACAGCGCCATGTCCGTGCCGCCCGCCACACAAAAGCCGTGCACCATGCACACCACCGGCTTGCCGCACGCGAACAGGCTCATGAAGCCGCGCACGTTGCGGCTCATCATCGCGTAGTCCACCATCGGGTCCCACGCCTCGCGCGGATCGTGGTTCGCCGCCAACACCGCCCGGTCAAGCGGCGAGCCGGCCGGCGCTTGCCGCATGCCGGTCGAGGCCCGCCGCGCGCCCCGCGCCTCGACGCCGGGCGCATCCGGCGCGCCTTGGCCCTCCGCGCTCTCCACCAGGTCATAGCCGCCGCAAAAGCCCGGCCCGTTGCCCGCCAGCGCCAGCACGTGCACCTGCGGGTCCAGATCCGCGCGCTCCACGCACGCCACCAGCTCCTCGATCAGCTGGCGCGTGATCGCGTTGCCGCGCTGCGGGCGGTCGAGCGTGATCCTCGCCACCCGGCCGTCCACCTCATAGCGCACCACCCGCCCATCGCTCACGCTCGCGCACTCTAGTGACGTTTGACACGCGCCGGTGGGATACTGCACGCGATGCCAAGCGACCACGCATACGCCCGCCTCTCCATCCTGCTGCCCGCCAGCGCGCTGCGGGCGCTCGGGCGGCTGAACACGCCCATCTACCGCCTCACCCGCGGGCGGCTGATGAACAAGGTCGGGCGCGCGCCCGTCATGCTGCTCACCTCCACCGGGCGGCGCTCCGGCCAGCCGCGCACCGCGCCCGTCGTGTACGGCAGCGACGGTGACAACTTCATCGTCATCAGCTCCAACGGCGGCAACCACAACCAGCCCGGCTGGGCCTACAACCTCAAAGACAACCCCGACGCCGAGGTCGAGATCGCCGGCCAGCGCACGCCCGTGCGCGCGCGCGTGGCCGAGGGCGAGGAGCGCCAACGGGTTTGGCAGATGATGAACGAGCACTACGCCGGGTTCGACGACTACGAGGCCAACGTCACCCGCAACATCGCCGTGTTCGTGCTCGAGCCGCGCTAGCCTGAGGGGCATGCAGCCGCTCTTCGGCAGGAGCAAGAGCACCCTGGTCGATCCCGCCGCCGCGCTGCCGGGGCGTCCGCAGGAGATGCCCGTGCCCGCCAGCCACTTCGTGCTCGGCACGCCGCTGGAGGGCCCGTTCCCCGAGGGGGTTGACAGCGCCATCTTCGGCATGGGCTGCTTCTGGGGCGCCGAGCGGATCTTCTGGGAAGCCCACGGCGTCTACACCACCGCCGTCGGCTACGCCGGCGGCAGCACCCCCAACCCCACCTACGAGGAGGTCTGCAGCGGACGCACCGGGCACGCCGAGGTCGTGCTCGTCGCCTTCCACACCGCCGAGACCAGCTACCAGGAGATGCTCAAGCTGTTCTGGGAGGGGCACGACCCCACCCAGGGCATGCGCCAGGGCAACGACGTCGGCACGCAGTACCGCTCGCTCATCATGTGGCACGACGACGCCCAGCGCGAGGCCGCCACCGCGTCGCTCGCCGCCTACCAGCAGGTGCTCAGCGCCGCCGGGCACGGCGCCATCACCACCGAACTGCTGCCCGCCGACGCGCAGCACCCCTTCTACCACGCCGAGGACTACCACCAGCAGTACCTCGCCAAGCACCCCGGCGGCTACTGCGGGCTCGGCGGCACCGGCGTCGCCTGCCCAATCGGACTCGACGTCTCGGCGTCAATAGACAGCGCCCGCGGCATCGGCGCCAGCAAGTAGCGCTTTCTTCCCGTCCGCCACCCCCGCATAAGCGGTAACGGAAGCACAAGGTCCATGCGCCGACGCCCCCCTGGGGTGCTCCTGCTCGCGATCGAGGCCAATCACTGCTTTCAGTCAGCTTTCGGCCCGCCCACACAAGCCATAGGTTCACCGTATGCATGCCCATCTTTCACATATGCATGATTCGCCCCTGCGCGAGATCGTCTGCTGTAGGTTGCTCGACACCACCAAGGCCGGACGTCACGTCACTGCCAGCGCGCCCGGCCCACTCCGGTGTGCCTGTAGCAAGAACTACGACACCCACGATGGGTGAAGGAGGAAGTAATCATGAAGGGAATCTCACGGATCGGACGGATCCTCGCATGCGCGATCGCGCTGCTGGGCGTGTTCGCGTCGGTTTCGGCCGCCGCCCCCGCGGGAGGTCATGGTGGAGTCGCGCCTGATGTGGGCAAAATGGTCACCACCTGGACGACCAGATACGACGCGAGCGAATATTACGGCGAAGTCGAATGCACGGGTAAAACCATCGTCAACAAGCGCTATCCCGGCAGTAAGGACGTGGAGTTTTGTCATGCCGTGACCGGAACGCTCGCGCACATGAAGGCAGGCAAGGGCCAGACGTCGTTCGAAACCTCGTCGGGCGGCTTCGTGAGTGAATGGGAATCAGACAGCGGCGACGGTCTGCGGACCACCGACTTCACATACAAGGTCAACAAACAGCTCACCCAGTTCAAGCTCGTCGCGATCTACTGAGCTCGCAGCCGACGCCTCGTCCGCCCTCCGTGGGCTCGACGTGGCGTTCAGCGCCCTGCGCCGCGTGCGCACGAGAGGGCGGATCGGCCGGTCCACCGTCCGCCGGTCCGCCCTCCTCCACGCTGCCGTAGGCGCTCGCTCGATGCTGCCGTACGTACTCGCTCGTGCTGCGCTCCCCGCGCGGACGCGCGGTGGCGCGTATCAACGGCGAGCGCGCCGCACGGATGACTCTCCCCCTGCCAGCGTGCCAGTCGGGCGGCGCAGCGCCGGTTCCAGCCGCGCCACGCACGCGCCGCCCGCACGCGACGCGTCTCGCGAAACGCGGTCTCCATACGATGCGGCCAGGCACACGGCCACTGCGAGCGTGGTGCCCGCCAACCAGCAGGCGAGGATCAGGAAGAGGAGCATCGTTCGACGGCCGCCGCTGCAGTCTGCGCCGCTAGGCCGTCTGAGTCCAATAGTTTTTCTGGTTCTGTCATAGTGATCGCTTATCTCGGGCTTGGAACGGGGGAAGATGAGCTTCAAAGGCGATCAGTTGAGGTACTTCGCGGCCGTCGCAGAGGAGGGTCAGATCACGCGCGCGGCTCGCCGGCTGCACATCGCCCAGCCTGCGCTCTCCCAGGCGATCACCCAGCTCGAGAAGGAGCTCGGCGTCCAGCTGCTCGAGCGGCACACCCGCGGGGTGAGGCTCACCGCCGCCGGCGAGGTGTTCTACGAGAAGGCTCGTGTGGCGGTAGCGGCAACGGCCGACGCGGCGGAGACCGCACGCTGGCTCGCGCGCGCCCAGGAGCGGACGATCGAGTTCGGCTTCCTCGGCAGCGCCCCCGGCCTCGACAGCCCGGCGCTGCTGACCGCGTACGCCCTGGCGCATCCCAGGGTCACGCTGCGCTTCCGCGAGCTCCGCTTTCCCTCGGCGTCCACCGGCTCGTGGCTCGCCGAGGTCGACGTCGCCGTGTGCCACCGGCCGCGGCCGGAGCCAGGAGTGTGGACGCAAGCGTTGCGCTTCGATCCGCGCTGGGTGCTCGCGCCGGCCGCCCACCGCCTGGCGGACAGACGCGAGCTGGAGCTCGCCGAGGTGCTCGACGAGACGTTCATCGGATTCCATCCGTCGGTCGAGCCCTCGTGGGCGGGCTTCTGGAGCCTCGACGATCATCGCGGCGGACCCCCCGAAAGACGCACCGACGATCGCGCCGCCACTCCGCAGGAGGTGCTCGCGGCGCTGGCCGTCCGCGACGCGATCACGACGATACCGGCGTCGGTGGCGCGTGTCGTCGCGAACGGAGGGCTCAACGGCGTGGTCGTGATCCCAGTGCGCGACTGCGCGCCCTGCCGGCTCGTGCTGGTCGGCCGCGAGGACCGCCGGAACGGCGTCGTCGCCTCGCTGCTCGCGTTCGCGTGCCGTCACGTCGCCGAGCTCTCCGAGCCGCAGCCGCAGCCGCAGCCACTGCCACTGCCCGTTGCCCAGTCGGTGGGCTAGCCACGCGGCACGCAGCCGGGCGGCCGTAGCGCTGGTGAGCCATATGACACAGATTTGTGTTATCTGAGGCTTTTGTGTAAGATGGACGCATGCCGAGCGACGCAGAGATCACCTTCGCGGACCACATGGGGCGCTTCTGCGCCCGGCGCTACGCCTTTCCGCCGATGGTCGGCCGGCTGCTCGGCTACCTCTCGGTGTGCGACCCACCGGAGCAGAGCATCGCGGAGCTCGCTGAGGCGCTGCTCGCCAGTCGCAGCGCCATCGCGCAGGCGGTCAAGGTGCTGGAGACCACCCACCAGATCCAGCGCTCTCGACTGGCTGGCGAGCGGATGGACCGCGTGCGCATCGACCTCAGCTCGCCGCGCTCGCTGGGGATGGACATGTCCGAGTATCAGGAGCTCAGCGAGCTGGCGCGCGAGGGGCTCGAGGTGGTGCGCGACGCCCCCATCGAGCGCCAGGCGGTGCTGCTGGAGGTCTCCGCCTTCGCCGACTTCCTCGTGGAGCGCATTCCCGTGCTGCAGCAGGAGTGGACCGACCGGCGCGCGGCGCTCGTCGCCGACGGGACGCTGCCGAACACAGGGCCGGACAACGCCCACGGCGGCGAATGGAGCCGCACGTGAGCGGCCCCGCCCCACTGGCGATCGCCGCCGCCGGCGTGAACAAGTCGTTTGGGCGCACCAGCGTGCTCCACAACGTCGACCTCGCGGTCGGCGAGGGCACGATTTTCGGGCTGCTCGGGCCCAACGGGGCGGGCAAGACCACCATCGTGCGCATCCTCTCCACCTTGATCGCAGCCGACTCCGGGGACATCCAGGTGGCAGGGTGCAACGTCGCCCGCGACCCCGACGGAGTGCGCGCGGCGATCGGCGTCACCGGCCAGTTCTCCGCCGTAGACGACCTCCTCACCGGAGAGGAGAACCTGCGGCTGATGGCCGACCTCCACCACCTCGGCCGCGCGGCCGGTCGGCTACGGGTCACCCAGCTGCTCGACGAGTTCGAGCTCGCCGAGGCGGCCCGCAAGCCCGTGTCCGCCTACTCCGGGGGCATGCGCCGCCGGCTCGATCTCGCCATGACGCTCGTCGGCTCGCCACGCGTGATCTTCCTCGACGAGCCCACCACCGGTCTCGACCCGCGCGGGCGGCACACCATGTGGGCCGCCATCCGCCAGCTGCGCGCCGGCGGCGTAACCATCTTCCTGACCACCCAATACCTCGAGGAGGCCGATCAGCTCGCCGACCGCATCGCGGTGCTCGACCGTGGCCGGATCGTCGCCGAAGGCACGCCCGACGACCTCAAGCGACAGGTCCCCGGAGGTCGCATTCACCTGCGCTTCGTCGAGCCGGAGCTCCTGCATGCCGCCGGGCGAGCGCTGGAGACCGCCGTACACGACGAGGAGGACCTGCTCCTGGTGCTCCCCTACGACGGCACCGTCGCCGCCCTGCGCCACGTGCTCGACCGGCTCGACGATGCCGGCGTCGAGGGCGCGCAGCTCTCCGTCCACACCCCCGACCTCGACGACGTGTTCTTCGCCGTCACCGGCCACCCGACCACCGAGGCCACCCCTGCGCCATGAGCACGCTCACCTACACCGTCGCCGATTCGACCACCATGCTGCGGCGCAACCTGCGGCGGCTCGCGCGCTACCCGTCCATGACGCTGCTCCTCGTGGGCATGCCCATCGTCTTCATGCTGCTGTTCGTCTACGTCTTCGGCGGCCAGCTCAGCGCCGGGCTCGGCCGGGCGCTCGCCGCCGGCCACGCCGGGCGCGCCGGCTACCTCAACTACGTGGCGCCCGGAATCCTCCTGATGACCACCGCTGCCGCCGTCCAGGGCACCGCCATCGTCGTCGCCATGGACATGACCGGCGGCATCATCGACCGCTTCCGCACGATGGCCATCGCCCGTGCCAGCGTGCTCACCGGGCACGTGCTCGCAAGCGTCATCCAGACCTTCATCAGCCTCGCCGTCGTGCTCGGCGTCGCCATCGCCCTCGGCTTTCGTCCGACCGCCAATCTCGCCCACTGGCTGGCCGCCATCGGCGTGCTGCTGCTCTTCACGCTCGCGCTCATCTGGCTCGCCACCGCCCTCGGGCTGGCCGCCAAGAGCGTCGAGACGGCCAGCAACACCCCCATGTTCCTCACCCTGCTGCCCTTCCTCAGCAGCGCCTTCGTCCCCACCGCCACAATGCCCGCCGGGCTGCGTCAGTTCGCCACCTACCAGCCCTTCACCCCCGTCACCGAGACGCTCCGCGGCCTGCTCACCGGCACGCCCATCGCCACCAACCTCATCGAGGCCATCGCGTGGAGCCTCGGCATCGCCATCGCCTCCTTCCTCTGGGCCACCCACCTGTACGACCGCCGCCACGCCCGCTGAGACCACGCCCCCGAGCGCGCACACGCCCACGCCGGCCGAAGGCGCGCGACCGACCGCCAGCCGCCACGCCCGCCGAGGGCGCACGCGACCACGCCGGCCGAAGGCACACACGACCGCCAGCCCCCTACGCCCGCCGAGGGCGCACGCGACAGCGGCCCCGCCGAAGCGGGGCCGCTGTGCGTTCTCAACTGCGGGGCGGGCGCGTCCGTGGGGAGACCCGCCCGCGCCCGTAGTAGAGCTCCCCGACTAGGCCCCGGCGCCTGCCGGCACCGTGCCTCCTCCGCCGGGTTGCCACGCCGGAGCGTGGGGACCACCCAGCGTCGGCACATCTGACGGGTACACCTCGTTGCCGTGGATTGCGTGGTCGCCGATCTCCAGTTCCTGATCGCTCAGGCGCAATGGAATGAAGATGCCGATCACCTTCAGGATCACGAACGTCGCCACCGCCGTGTATGCGATCACCCACGCGGCCGCCTCAGCCTGCCAGCGCAACAGCGTCCAGCTGCCGCTGATCAGCAGGCCCGACTCGCCCGGCAGGTTCGTCGCACCGCCGCCCGCGCCGATGTACTCGACCACCGCCGGATCGGCCAGCAGCCCAACCAGCAGGCCGCCGCACAAGCCGGCAATGCCGTGGGTGAAGATCACCCCCAGCGTATCGTCCACGTCCCTGAATGGTCGCACGCGGCTCAGGTAGCGGATCGACATCCACACGATCGTCGAATCGACCACGCCGATGATGATCGCCCCCCAGCCGTTCACGAACCCGGCCGCCGGCGTGATGCCCACGAGGCCCGTGATCATGCCGTTCACAGCGCCGATCATCGACGGCTTGTCGCGGTAGATGTAGTCCCACGCGATCCACACCATCATCGCCACCGCCGTGCACAGGTTCGTGTTCAACACCGCCGCCGACGCGTCAGCGCCCGCGTAGTAGGAGTCCCCACCGTTGAACCCGTTCCAACCCAGCCACAGCAGACCCGCACCAACCGCCAGCATCAACAGGTTGTTCGGCGCGTCGATCTCGCGATCCCGTTGCAGTCGCGGCCCGATCACCGCCGCGAACACGAACCCGGACACACCGGCCGACAGGTGGATCACGTACCCACCGGAGTAGTCCAGTGCGCCGTGCGCCGCGAAGTAGCCGCCGCCCCACAGCAGGAACGCGTTCACCGTGTACACGGCCGTGATCCACGCCGCCACGTACGGGATCCACGCCTTGAAGTTCACCCGCCCGAGCACCGAGCCAAGCGCCAGGATCGGCGTGATGGCCGCAAACACGAACTGGAAGTAGACGAGCGAGGACAACGGGAAGTGGAACGGCGGACCAGTCGTCGTCGACGGGATTTCCGCCTGTCCCTCCAGGCCCGTATGGCTCAGCACGCTGCCAGGTTCACCCAGGAACGTCCCCAGGAACCCTTTCGTGCCGAACACGCCCGAGCCGCTGTGCGCGATCGCGTGGCCGAAGCCCATCTTGAACGCGAACAAGCACCACACGATCAGCGTTACGCAGAACGCCACGAACGTCAGCATCATCGCGTTCACCGACCACCGCTTCTGCATGACTCCGCCGTACAGAACTGCCAGGCCCGGCAGGCTCATCAGCCCGACGAACGTTGCCGCAGTCATCTGCCACGCGTTGTCCCCCGCATTAAGCCAACTTGGGTATGACAACCAGGTCATGTGCCTCCATTCCTTCGATTTTGGATTTGGCGAGCACCTGTCCCACTGCAGGCGGGGGTCGCGCACCAAATTTGACGGTCGGGGTATGTAAGCCAGCCGTTGTAAACGGGGGTAGGGCCACCAGGGGCAACACGCGGCCTGGCGTTTCGACATTTGTCGAGACCGGCTTGCACGGCGCCCCACGGCGCCCGCGACGGGCGCTAGCGCGTGTCGAACGGGTAGCGGGCCCGCGCGCACGCGGCCTGCAGTTCTTCCGCCGCCACCCCGCGAAAGCCCCCCGGCGCCGCACACGTGTCTCGCGCGCGCCCGCCGCACTCGTGCACGTTCGCCGCGCCCAGCGTGCTCGCGAACGTCACGCTGATGCAGCCCGCGCGCGCCGGCGCGCCGCTCGTCAGCCCAAACGCCACCAGCCCGATCGCCGCCAGCACCACGCAGCTCAGCAAGCCAGCCGCAATCGTCTTCTCCCGGCGCCCCCACCGCAGCGGCTCCGACAGCCGCCGCGACTGATCCTGCATGATCATCGCGCCGACAAACGCTACTCCGCAGCTGCCGGGGCGTCTACGTCGGTAGACGGCTGTGCGTCTGCGGACGGCGCAAACGACAGCGCAGCCGAGTTGATGCAGTAGCGCTGGCCGGTCGGCCCCGGCCCGTCGTCGAACACGTGCCCCAGGTGGCCGCCGCACGCGCGGCAAAGCACCTCCGTGCGGCGCATGAACAAGCTGTTGTCTGGGCGCAGCTCCACCGCCTCCGCCACCGCCGGCTCGGTGAAGCTCGGCCAGCCGCTGCCCGAGTCGAACTTCGTGTCCGCGCCAAACAGCACCGCGCCGCACCCCGCGCAGCGGTAGTCGCCCGCATCCTTGTTGTACGTGTACGCGCCCGTGAACGGCGGCTCGGTGCCCGCCTGGCGCAGCACCTCGTACTGCGCCGGCGTCAGCTGCTCGCGCCACTCCCGCTCGCTCTTGCTCACCTTGTGCTCGCTCGTTGACACTGCTCATGTTCTAGCAGCGCCGCGACAGCGCTGCTATTCTTATTTTTACGTTCACGTCAGCTTCCCGATCACCGCTCGCACGCCGCGCCCACCACGACGAGTACAAGTGGTGGGCGCTGTCGTGCACCAGCCTCGGGATGCTGCTCGCGGCCACCAACTCCGGCACGCTCATCATCGCCCTGCCCGACCTGGAGCGCTCGCTGCACACCAGCCTGCTCGCGCTGGTGTGGGTGATCCTCGCCTACCTCATCGCCGCCACCGTGCTCGTGCTCATGGCCGGGCGCCTGTCCGACCTGTTCGGGCGCAAGCGCGCCTACGTCGGCGGCTTCATCGCCTTCGCGCTCGCCTCCCTCGGCGCGGGCTTCTCGCCCGACGCCACCGTGCTCATCCTCTGGCGCGTGCTGCAGGGGATCGGCTCCGCGTTCCTGTTCGCCAACGCCGCCGCGCTCGTCACCGACGCCTTCCCCAAGCACAAGCTCGGCCTGGCGATGGGCGCCAACACCATGGTCGCCGCCATCGGGCTCGTGCTCGGGCCCGTGCTCGGCGGCGCGCTCGTCGCCATCTCCTGGCACTGGGTGTTCTGGTTCAACGTCCCCTTCGCCCTCGCCGGCGCCTGCTGGGGGGCGCTGATCCTGCGCGAGCTCGCCAAACCGGACAGCGTGCGCGGCTACGACGTGCTCGGCACCGCCACCTTCGTCATCGGCCTCACCGGGCTCGTGCTCGCCGTCTCCCGCGGCGGGCTCTCCGGCTGGGACGACCCCGTCGTCATCACCGGGCTCGTGCTCGCCGCCGTGCTCCTGCCCACCTGGGTGCTCATCGAGCGCCGCTCGCGCGCGCCCATGCTCGACCTGCGCATCTTCCGCAACCGCCTGTTCGCCGCCGCCAGCGGCGCCGCCTTCATCAACGGCCTCGCCCGCTTCGCGCTCATGTTCCTGTTCGTCTTCTACTTCCAAGGCGCCCAAGGCAACTCGCCGATCGAAGCCGGCATCCGCCTGATCCCGCTCGCGCTCGGCATGCTCGTCGCCTCGCCCCTCGCCGGCGCCTACGCCGACCGCCACGGCTCGCGCGCGCTGGCCGCCATCGGCATGCTCGTCAGCGCCGCCGGCCTCGCCGCCATGACCACGCTGCAGGTCCACACCCCCTACTGGCAGAGCGCGCTGTGGCTGGCGCTGGTCGGCGTCGGCTCCGGCATGTTCAACAGCCCCAACACCGCCGCCATGATGGGCGTCGTGCCCGCCAACCGGCGTGGCATAGCCGCCGGCGCGCGCACGCTGTTGCAGAACACCGGCGCCGTGCTGTCAATCGCCTTCGTGCTCGCCATCGTCACCTCCGCCGTCCCCAAAGCCACCCTCTTCGCCGTCTTCTCCGGCCTCGCCAAGGGACTCTCCGCGCAGAAGCTCGCGCCGTTCATCGCCAACATGCACACCGCCCTGTGGGTGCTCGCCGCCGTCTCCTTCCTCGGCATGTTCGTCTGCCTGCTGCGCCCCGCCCACGTGAAGGCCGTCAGCCACGCCCCCAGCCTCGGCGAGGAGCTCGCCGAGGAGCTGCCCGCCGAGGTCCCGCTCGTCGAGCCCGAGCCCGGCGCCGGCGGACGCCGGCTGCGCAAACGACGCCCGCGGGTGCCCGCATGAGCAGCAGCCTGCGCATCGGCGACGTCGCCCGGCTCGTCGGCACCACGCCGCGCACGATCCGTTATTACGAGGAGATCGGGTTGCTGCCCGAGGCGCCCACCCGGCCCTCCGGGCAGCATCGCATGTACACCCACGAGGAGGTCGAGCGCCTGCGCGAGGTCATGCGCCTGAAGCACCTGCTCGGCGTCACGCTCGACGAGCTCAAGACGCTCGTCACCGCCGAGGACGCGCGCGCCGAGGTGCGCGCGCAGCTGCGCCGCGAGGACGTCCCCCCCGCGCGCCGGCGCGAGCTGCTCGCCGAGGCGCACGGCCACATCGAACGCCAGCTACAGCTCGTGCGCCACCGCGCCGGCGAGCTCGCCAAGCTCGAAGAGGAGCTCTGCCAGACACAGAAGCGCGTCAAGCGCCGCCTGCGCGAGCTCGACGCGCGCGCGGGCGGCGCCTTCCCGCCCGCGCAGGATGCGCTCCGGGCCGCCGTCCAGACCGCCGGGGAGGCCGCCGTCGAGGCCGCCGGGGAGGCCGTTGTCCGGACCGCCGGGGAGACCGCCGTCCAGAGCACCGGGGAGGCTGCTGTCGAGACCGCCGGAGGGACCGCCGGAGGGACCGGGCGGGCGGGCTCGTGACCGACGCTGCCGTCCTCGTCGACGACCTCGTCGTGCGCTTCCAGCTGAAGGGCGGCGCAGCGCTCGAAGCCGTCGGCGGCATCTCCTTCGCCGTCGCGCCCGGCGAGGTGTTCGGACTACTGGGTCCGAACGGGGCCGGGAAGACGACGACCATCCGCGTGCTCACCACGCTGCTCGCCCCCACCGCCGGCCGCGCGCTCGTCGCCGGCCACGACGTGCGCAGCGAAAACCTCGCCGTGCGCGCGTCCATCGGCTACATCCCCCAGGCCATCTCCGTCGACGGCGCGCTCACCGCGTACGAGAACCTCGACTTCTACGGGCGCGTCACCGGCTTGGGTGGGTGGGGAGATGGATCAAAGCGCCGCGAGCGCATCGCCGAGGCGATCGACACGATGGAGCTGCAGCCGATGCTCCACCGCCTCGCGCGCACGCTCTCCGGCGGCATGCTCCGCCGCCTGGAGATCGCCAGTGCGCTGCTCAACCGCCCCGCCGTGCTGTTCCTCGACGAGCCCACCGTCGGCCTCGACCCCAACGCCCGCGCGATGGTGTGGGAGCGCCTGCAGGCGCTGCGCAAGCACGCCGGCACCACCATCCTCGTGACCACCCACCTGATGGAGGAGGCGGAGCGCCACTGCGAACGCCTCGGCGTGATCGACCACGGGCGCCTCGTCGAGCAGGGCGAGCCCGCCGAGCTGATCGAACGCCACGGCGTGGGCAGCCTCGAAGACGTGTTCACCGCCGTCACCGGGCGCTCCATCGCAGGCAGCGACGACGGCGCCGCCACCGACGAAGACGACCAAGGGAGGCTGTCCGATGTCCGCGCCCAGCGCCGCGTCGCCCGCCGGCTCGGCTGAGCGCGGGGCGGGCGGGTCGCAGTGCCTCGCCGGCGGCGCGCTCGCGCGCATGGCCGAGGGCACGCTGGCGATGGCCCAAGCGGAGATGCGCAAGCTCCGCCACGACCACCTCGACATCATCACCCGCTCCGTGCAGCCGCTGCTGTGGCTGTTCATCTTCGGCACCGCGCTGCGCAACAACCACTCGCTGAGCGCCGGCGTCAGCGACTACCGCGCCTACCTCGCGCCCGGCGTGATGGCGCAGGCGGCCATGTTCATCGCCATCTTCTTCGGGCTCGCCGTGATCTGGGAACGCGACGTCGGCCAGCTGCAGCGGCTGCTCGCCACGCCGCTCTCGCGCGTGTCGATCGTGCTCGGCAAGGCCGCCGGCGCGTGCGTGCGCGCGCTCGTGCAGGCGCTGCTGCTGCTCACCGTGCTCGCCGTGTTCGCCATCGGCGTGCATTGGAGCGTGCCCGGCGTGCTCGGCACGCTCGCCATGCTGATGCTCGGCACCGCCGCCTTCGCCTGCATGTCCATGCTGCTCGCCGCCGTCGTCAAGGAGCGCGAGCGCTTCATGGGCATCGGCCAGCTGATCATGATGCCGCTGTTCTTCGCCTCCAGCGCGCTCTACCCGCTCAGCATCATGCCCTCCTGGCTGCGCGCGATCGCGCGCGTGAACCCGCTCACCTACGAGGTCCAGGGGTTGCGCCAGATGCTCGTCGGGGTGGGCGGCCGTGGAGACGTGTGGCTCGACTTCCTCGTCGTGGGAGCGTTCTTCGCGGTCATGCTCGCCGCCGCCACCCGCGCCTACCCCAAGGCGATCCTGTAAAAGCAAGTGCGAGGCGTGCGCAAACACCAGGCGGGTAAGGAGGACAACGATGGAGCGTAAGTGGTGGACGCTGATCGCCGTCTCCCTGGCGATCTTCATGCTGCTGCTCGACATCACCGTCGTCAACGTCGCGCTGCCCGAAATCCAGCACCGGCTGCACTCCTCCTTCTCCGACCTGCAGTGGGTGGTCAACGCCTACGCGCTCACGCTCGCCGCCTTCCTGCTCACCGCAGGGGCGGTCTCCGACCTGATCGGGCGCCGGCGCGTGTTCGTCGCCGGGCTGTTCGTGTTCACGATCGCCTCCGCCGTCTGCGGCCTGTCGAGCAGCCCGCTGATGCTCAACCTCGCGCGCGCCGTGCAGGGCACCGGCGGGGCGATGATGTTCGCCACCTCGCTCGCGCTCATCGCCTCGGCCTTCCACGGGCGCGACCGCGGCACCGCCTTCGGCGTGTTCGGCGCCGTCACCGGCGCCGCCGTCGCCGTCGGGCCGGTGCTCGGCGGGGTCATCACCACCGGCGTCGGCTGGGAATGGATCTTCTTCGTCAACGTGCCGATCGGCGCGATCGCCGTGTTCGTCACGCTCACACAGGTGGCCGAGTCACGCGACCCCAACGCCGGCGGCGTCGACTGGGCGGGCCTCGTCACCTTCTCCGCCTCGCTGTTCCTGCTCGTGTTCGCGCTCGTGCAAGGCAACGAAAAGGGCTGGGGCTCCGCCGAGATCCTCTCCTTCCTGATCGGCGCCGCCGTGCTGATCGTCGCGTTCGTAGCCGTCGAGCACCTGCAGCGGCGCCCGATGCTCGACCTGTCGCTGTTTCGCCGCCCCGCGTTCGCCGGCGCGAGCATCGTCGCGTTCGCCATCTCCGGCTCGTTCTTCGCCATGTTCCTGTACCTCACCCTCTACATCCAGGACGTGCTCGACTACAGCCCGCTGCAGGCCGGGCTGCGCTTCCTGCCGGTCACGCTGCTGTCGTTCGCCGTCGCCCCCGTCGCCGGCAAGCTCACCGTGCGCGTGCCCGTGCGCCTGCTGCTCGGCTCGGGGCTCGTGCTCGCCGGCGCCGGGCTGCTCGCGATGACCGGCATCGACGCGCGCTCCGGCTGGACCGTGCTGGTCCCCGGCTTCATCCTCGGCGGCGCAGGCATCGGGCTGATCAACCCGCCGCTCGCCTCCACCGCCATCAGCGTCGTCCCGCCAGAGCGCAGCGGCATGGCCTCCGGCATCAACTCCACCTTCCGCCAGGTCGGCATCGCCACCGGCATCGCCGGGCTCGGCGCCGTCTTCCAGCACAGCGTCACCAAGACCACCACCGCCACGCTCGGCGCCGGGCGCCACCTGCAGGCGATCTCCGCCGCCGCCCACGGCCGGCTGTCCACGCTCCTGCAGTCGGGCGAAGTGGCGCACATCGCCCGCGTCCTCTCCCCCGCCGCGCGCACCGCGCTGCTGCACGCCTACCGCGTGGGCTTCACGCACGCCTTCACCACCATCGCGCTCATCGCCGCCGCGCTCGCGCTCGTCGGCGCCGCCTGCGCGTTCGTGCTCGTGCGCGGCCGCGACTTCGTCAGCTCGACCGGCGGCGCCGGCGGGCACAGCGCGCGCGAGCCGACGCCGGACCTCGCGACGGCTTGAGCGCCGCCGCGCCGCTCACGTGCCCTCGCGCGCGCCAGCGCGCTCGCCTGCACGCGGGGCGCGCTCGTAGCCCGCGCACTCGAGCACCGGCAGGCGCGGGTAGCGCACGAACGCCGGGTCCTCGCGCGAGCGCTCGCACAGCGAGAAGCTCGAGCCGCGCGTGTTGCGCACCACGCGCTGGTGCGCGCAGCTGTCGCACAGGCCCGCCCGCGGCGCCGGCCCTCGCGGCGTCTGTGGTCGCTCGGCGGACACCGCTCCAGCTTACGCGCGCGCCCGCAGCGCGCTTCCCCGACCGGCGCAGGCGCGCCTGCAATAATCGTTGACTGCACAACTATGAGCACCTTCTAACAACTATGAGCACCTTCTACCGACTACTCGGCTTCCTGCGGCCCTACCGGCGGGGCCTCGCGATCTCCTGGAGCTTGGCCAGCCTCGCGATGGTCATGACCGTCGCGCTGCCCCGCCTCACCGGCGCCGCCGTGGAAGCGATCCGCAAGGGCGCCACGCACGCGCACCGGGCGTCTTACGACTTCGCCCACGAGCGCCACACGCTGCTCGTGCTCGCGCTGGTCATCCTCGGCGTCGTGCTCGCCCGCTGGGGCTTCACCGTCTGGCGGCGGCTGATCGCCGGGCGCGTGTCGCTGGCCGTCGAATACGACCTGCGCGAGCGCATGTACGCGCACCTGCAGCGCCTGGAGCTCGGCTTCTTCGACCACCAGCAGACCGGCCAGCTGATGTCGCGCGCGACCGTCGACCTCGCCGCCGTGCGCTTCTTCCTCGGCTACGGGCTCGTGTTCATCCTGCAGTCGATCCTCTCCATCGCGCTCGCGGGCGTCGTGATGCTCGCGATCAACCCTGGGCTCGGGCTCGTGGCGCTGGCCCCCGTGCCGTTCGTCGTCGTCATCTCCTACTCCTACGGGCGGCGCGCGCGCCCCGCGATCCAGGAGACCCAGCAGCGGATCGCCGAACTGACGGCGGACGCCGAGGAGAACATCTCCGGCGTGCGCGTCGTGAAGGCGTTCGCCCGCGAGGACCGCCAGCTCGCGCACTTCCGGGGCACCGTCGGGCGCGTGTTCGACCAGGCGATGGTCGCCACCCGCCTGGAAGCGGGCTTCAACCCGGTGATCGGCTTCCTGCCGCAGCTCGGGCTCGCCGCCGTGCTCTTGATCGGCGGCGAGGCGGTCATCCACACGCACCTCACGCTCGGCCAGTTCACGGAGTTCTACCTGTACCTGAACATGCTGATCACGCCGATGCGCGCGCTCGGCGTCACGCTCAACCTCGCCCAGCGCGCCACCGCCTCCGGGGCGCGCATCTTCCAGCTGCTCGACCGCGACCCGCGGCTGAGCGAGAACCTCGACGCGCCGGGCCTGCCCGCGGGCAGCGGGCACGTCGAGTTCGAGGGCGTCACGCTGCGCTACGAAGACCCCCACGACGAGCTCACCATCACCGGCACGGGCGGCTCGCGCGCCCTGTCCGACCCCCACGCGAGCGCCGTCCAGCCGGCCGCGGCGCAACCAGGCGCCCCCCAGCCGGCCGCGGAGGCGGCGGGCGCGGTCCAGCCGGACGGTGTCGCGCCGCGCAGCCGCGCGGTGCTGCGCGACATCGACCTCGACGTGCCCGCCGGGCGCACGGTCGCGCTCGTCGGCCCGACCGGCTCGGGCAAGACGAGCCTGGTGGCGCTCATCTCGCGGCTGTATGACCCGGTGGCCGGCGCGGTGCTGCTCGACGGCGCGGACGTGCGCGACGTCAACCTGCGCTCGGTGCGCGGCGCGGTGGCGGTCGTCAGCGACGACCCGTTCCTGTTCTCCGCGAGCGTCGCCGAGAACATCGCCTACGCGCGGGGGGGCGGGCCTCCAGTCCCGCTGGCGGAGATCGAAGAGGCCGCGCGGCGCGCGCAGGCGCACGACTTCATCGTGGAGCTGCCGCAGGGCTATGACACGCAGGTGGGCGAGCGCGGGCTCACGCTCTCCGGCGGGCAGCGCCAGCGCCTGGCGATCGCGCGCGCGCTGCTCGCCAACCCGCGCGTGCTGATCCTCGACGACGCCACCTCGTCGGTGGACGCGTCCACCGAGCAGTCGATCAAGCTCGCGCTCGCCGAGGCGATGGCCGGGCGCACCACGTTCGTGATCGCCCACCGCCTGTCCACGATCGCGCTGGCCGACCACATCGTGGTGCTCGACCGCGGGCGCATCGTCGCGCAGGGCGACCACCGCCAGCTGCTGGAACGCTCGGAGCTGTACCGCGAAATCGTCGCCGGCACCTCCTCACGGGCCGCGCCGCAGGTGATCGTCGGCGAGCACGTGCTCGCCGCGGGCGCCGGCGAGCACGTGCTCGCCGCGGGCGCCGGCGAGCACGCCGAGACGGGAGGCCGGCTGTGAGCGCGCGCGGCGGCGCCGGCTTCGGCGGCGGCTTCGGCGGCGGGCGCGGCGGCGCGCGCGCGGGCCTCGGGCCGGGCCTCGCGCGGGGTGGGCACGGCTGGGGGGGCGAGCGCGCGAGCCGCGGCAGTCGCGCACGCAACCTGCGCGGGCTGCTCGAGCTGCTGCGGCCCTACCGCGTGCGCGTGGCCGGCATGGTGCTCGCGCTGCTGCTCGGCACCGCCGCCTCGCTCGCGCCGCCGCTGCTTGCCAAGCTGGCGATCGACAGCGGCATCGAACACCGCGACGTGCACACGCTCGTGCTCGTCGTGCTCGCCTTCCTCGCCTCCGCGCTGCTCGTGTGGATCGCCACCTACGCGCAGACCTACCTCGTCGGCTGGGTCGGCCAGCGCGCGCTGGCGGACCTGCGCATCCGCATCTTCACACACCTGCAAAGCCAGCCGATCGGCTTTTACGAGAGCCGTCCCGCGGGCGTCTTGATCTCGCGCATGACCAACGACGTGGAGGCGCTGGAAAGCCTCGTCACCGACTCCGTCGTCACGCTGTTCCAGTCCGGCCTCACGCTGATCGGCGCAATCGGCGTGCTGCTGTTCCTCGACGTCAAGCTCGCGCTGCTCACGTTCTGCGTGGTGCCGTTCGTCGCCGGCGCGAGCATCTGGTTCCGGCTCGTCTCCGCGGGCGCCTTCAGGCGCACGCGCGAGACGATCGGCGCGGTCACCGCCTACCTGCAGGAGACGCTGTCGGGCATCCGCGTGGTGCGCAGCTTCGGCCAGGAGCCCCTGCACGAGGCGGCGTTCGCCGAGCTCAACGAGGACAACCGCGCCGCCAACCTGACGACCGTGTACCTCAACGCCGCGTACTTCCCCGGCGTGGAAATGCTCTCCGGGCTGGCGCTCGCGCTGATCGTGCTGTACGGCGGCTACCAGGCGATCGACGGCCACGTCACGGTCGGCACCGTCGTCGCGTTCGTCGCCACGCTCGCGTTCCTGTTCGAACCGATCCAGCAGCTCTCGCAGCTGTACACCACCTACCAGTCGGGCATGGCCGCGCTGGAGAAGATCTTCCAGCTGCTCGACACCAAGCCCACGCTCGAAGACCGCCCCGGCGCGCTCGCGCTCGGGCGCATCCGCGGCGAAGTCCGCTTCGAGGACGTGTCCTTCGCCTACCGTCCGCGCGCGCAGCGGCGCTCGGCGCCCACGGCCACCGCCGGCGCGACCGCGGCGCAGGACGGCGACCGCCGCCCTGCCGCCGCGCAGGAGCCCGAGGTGCTGGCGCTCGAGCACATCGACCTGCTGATCCCCGCCGGGCAGACCGTCGCACTGGTGGGCGCCACCGGCGCGGGCAAGTCGACGATGGCCAAGCTCGCCGCGCGCTTCTATGACCCGACGCGCGGGCGCGTGCTCGTCGACGGGCACGATCTGCGCACGGTCACAAGCGAGTCGCTGCGCTCGCAAATGGGGATCGTGCCGCAGGAGGCGTTCCTGTTCTCCGGCAGCGTGCGCGAGAACATCGCCTTCGGGCGCCCGCACGCGAGCGACGAGCAGGTCCGCGACGCCGCGCACGCGGTGGGCGCCGAGGACTTCATCTCCCAGCTGCCGCGCGGCTTTGACACGGAGGTCGGGGAGCGCGGCGCGCAGTTGTCAGCCGGCCAGCGCCAGCTGATCGCGTTCGCGCGCGCGCTGATCGCCGACCCGCGCATCCTGATCCTCGACGAGGCCACCTCCAACGTGGATCTGCACACCGAGGGGCGCATCGAAGCGGCGATGCGCAGGCTGCTCGCGGGGCGCACCGCGATCGTGATCGCCCACCGGCTGTCCACGATCCGCCAGGCCGGGCGGATCGTGGTGCTCGAGCACGGGCACATCGTCGAGCAGGGCACGCACGCGGAGCTGATCGCCGCCGAGGGGCGCTACTACGAGCTGTATCGCGACTGGTCCGCGCAGGCCGACGCCGCCTGAGCCGGCGCCGGCGCAGGCGGCGGCGTAGCGTCACACTCGCTCGCGGCGCACAGTCTGCCCCGCGGCGCGCGTGTCCTAGCGGGTCCCGCTAGAGCAGACGTGCGGCGCGGGCCACGTCTGCGAGGAAGCCCCTGCCGAGGACGCTCGTCATCAGCAGGGAGCCGAACAGGACGACCGCGTCGACGCTCTCCCTGCCCTGCTTGGCCCAGTAGAGGTCTTCCAGGTTCAGCCACAGGGCGAACTCGTCGAGCGTCAGGGCCGCGCCGCTGCCATAGGCGGCGGCGGTCACCGTCGAGGATCGGTGTTGCTCGTTGATGCCGATCTCCAGCATCCAGAGGTAGCCGACGGCGAGCAGCCCGGCGATGCCGAAGGTCATGTGGTGGATGTGGCGTCCGCCCGGCGTGATGTTGCGGAAGGGGCCGCGTTCAGCGCGGATCGCGTGGGTGATGCCACGCACGGTCGCGAACGTGACGAAGAACGCGCCGCTCGAGAACAGTTGGCGCTCCTTGCGGCGGTTGGCGGCGAAGTGCCTGCCGTACAGCTCGCGAAGCTCCGCCCGCCGGACCAAACGCGGCCTGCCGGCGGGACTCGACGCGGACACGCTCGATCGCTGGGCGCTCGTCACAGGCGCACACCCTAGACGCTGCACGCGGCTGAAGCGATCCATCGAACGCGGACGCCCGGTCGCCACGGGCCGAATTGCCACTCCGGGACAGGGACTCGAACCCCAAATTCGACATCCAGAGTGTCGCGTGTTGCCAATTACACCATCCCGGATCGAGGGTCCAAGGATAGCCGGCCGTCACGCGTGGCCGTCGGCGGAGGGGCTCAGTACGCCGCGTGCTGCCCGTTGGGCGCGAAGTACGCGGTGATCGACTCCTCGAGGCCGGGGTCGAGCACGAGCAGGACCTCGTCGCCGGCCTCGATGACGGTGTCGGCCTTGGGCACGAAGCCGCTGCCTTCGCGTAGCACGGAGATGATCAGGCTGCCCTCGGGCAGCGCGATGTCGCTGACTTTCTCGCCCACGGTCGGGGCGTCGGGGGCGACCTCCAGCTCGATGATCTCCAGGCGCTCCTCTTCGAGCGCGAGCAGGTGCACGAGGCCGTAGCGGGGCACCTCGTGCTCGATCAGGCGCAGGATCAAGTCGGTGGCGGAGACCGCCGGCTGGATGCCGAGCAGCCGGAAGTGGTCGTGGTTGCGGGGGTTGTTGACGCGCGCGATCACGCGTTCGCACAGGTACTTCTCCTTGGCGACCTGGCAGACGAGGATGTTGTCCTCGTCGTCGCCGGTGACCGCAATCACCAGATCAGCGCGCTGGATGCCGGCGCGCTCGAGCACCCACAGCTCGGTCGCATCACCGTACTGGATCGCGTGCTCGAACTCCTCCTCGCTGGCCAGGTAGCAGCTGCGCGAGGACTCGATCAGCGTGACTTCGTGATCCTTGGAGATCAATTCGCGGGCGAGGTTGCGCCCGACCTTGCCGGCGCCGGCGATGATCGCGTACACGCGCTAGCCCTCCGTCCGCGTGTGTGCCAGGCACGCCATCAGGCCGCCGCCTGCGGCTCGAGCGCGCGCTCGAACATGTCGATCGCGTGCTTGGTCGGCGAGATCGTCTCCAGGCCCTGCTCGCCGTACCAGTCAGCGCGCGCGGGGTCCATCACGCGCACGATCGCCTTCTCCACGCCAAAGCGCTTCTGGGCGACCTGCGCGATCACCAGGTTGGTGTTGTCGCCGGCGGTGGAGGCGATGAACACGTCGGCGCGTTCGATGCCCGCCTGGACCAGCGCGTCGAACTCGAGCGCGGTGCCGACGGTGAACTGTCCACCGGCGTCCTCCCAGCTGACGCTCTGGCCGGCGTCGAGGCGCTCGTGCGAGAGCGGGTCCTCGTCGAGCACCGACACCTCGTGCCCCGCCGCGAGTGCCGACTTGGCGACTGCCGCGCCGACGCGTCCGGCGCCGACGATCAGGACGAACATGCCGGGGAGAGATGCATACTCCGCAGATTAGACGATCGACGCGCGGTCACGGTGGGCGCGGCGGGCCAGCTCGATCGGCGAGTCGCGGGCGGCGGGCGCGGTGACGATCACGCGGCAGCCGGCCTTGCGCACGACGTACTTGGTGACGTCTCCCACATAGCCTTCCAGCGGGCCGCCGCGTCCGCCCAGGCGCGAGCCGCCGCGGATCGCCGACGGTTCCTCCGCGCCGAGCACGATCGCCTCCACCCCACGCCGGCGCGCCTCGTCGACGATCGCGTAGCCGGCGCGCCTGGTGCGCACGGTGGCGGTGGCGACCTGCACGCCGTTGTACTCCTCGCCGACCGCCTTCGCGCGCGCGAGCACCTGGCGGGCGTGCTTGATCTGCGCGTCGGGGAGCCGCGCGTCCAGCGGCAGCGACATGGGGATCACGAACATCCACACGGCCTCGATCGTCGCCGTGTCGATCGCCGCCTCGTCGGTGTGCTCGGGTGAGACCAGCAGCGCCGCCGTCTGCACGATGTCGTCGTCGAGGTCGGTGCCGAACAGCGGCACGAGCACCGAGCCGTACTCGCGCTCGGGCGCGTGCTCGGCGCGCAGCACCTGCGGCGCGACGGTCACCCGCCGCAACAGCGAGGTCTCATCGGCACGCCGGTAGATCACGTACATGGCGATGCCCACCACCATCCAGCCGAGGCCGACGTAGCGCGCGGCTTCGTGCAGGATCAGCAGCGTCACCAGGCCGGCGAGCGATGCGAGCGCACCGAACACAGCCGGCAGCGGCAGCCGCCCGCCGCGCACGCCGACGGACAGCGGGATGCGGTACGGGCGGTCGCGGTCGGGCTCGCTGTAGCGCAGGCGGCAGATCGACAGGTGCGCGATGGTGAACGCGAGCGTGGCGCCGACCGCGTAGATGCCGACCAGGAAGTCGAGGTCCTCGGGCGCGGCCAGCGCCGCGGCGAGCACGCCGGCGAGCACGATCAACACGTACGGCGTGGAGCGCACCGGGTGCAGGCGCCCGAGGCCGCTGGGGATCTGGCGGTTGGTGGACAGCGAGTAGGCCAGGCGCGAGAGCCCGAGCATCGCCGAGTTGGCTGCCGCGACGAGCGTGACGGCGGCGGTGGCCCCCACCAGGTACGTCAGCGCCTGCCCCACCCAGTGGGGATGCACGCGGCTGACGACGCCGATCATCGGCGCGGCAAGGTAGCGCCCGGCGAGCTCGGTGTGCCCGTCGTGCACCGGCAGCGCGGTCACAGCCACGAGCGCGATGCCCACGTACAGGAAGGCGACCGTCGCAGTGGTGGAGCCCACCAGGCGCTTGAGCCCCGCGCGGCTGATGCGCACGTCGCCCGCCAGGCCGGAGGCCGACTCGAGGCTCGTGAAGGCGATCACCGCGACGGTCAGCGCGAAGATCAGACGCGGCCACGTGGGGGCGCTGCCGAGGTGGATCGGGTGCAGGAGCGTGTGCGGGCTGAAGAACAGCACCAGCCCGAGCACGACGATGAACGCCTGCAGCGCGAGGTCGGCGCCGAGCAGCATGCCCACGCGCCGCGCGCGGCGCGCGCCGGTGCCGCGAATGTTGGTGAGCACGACCAGCGCGATGAACGCCAGCGACAGCGCGAGCGCCGGCAGGCGGTCGCCGAGCGGGTGCCAGAAGACCTTCAGGTACTGGGTGGCCGAGAAGGTGGTGACGGCGATCAGGATCGTGTAGTCGAGCAGGATCGCCCAGCCGGCGATGAAGCTGACGAGCTCGTTGAACGCGTAGCGCGCGAACACCGTCGAGCCGCCGCGGTCCTGGTGCAGCGAAGCGCCCTCGACGTAGGTCATGGCGGTGACCGCGTACATCACCGCCGCGACCAGGAACACGAGCGGCGTCAGCCCGAGCGCGTGCCCGGCGATCACGCCGAGCGAGAAGTAGATGGCGCTGGCCAGCGAGGAGTAGACGATCGTGAACAGGATCGGCGAGCCGATGCTGCGCCGGGCGACCTGGCGCGAGCGCGTCGCCAGCTCCGAGGGGTGTCCGTCGTGGCCGTCCGCCTGCTCGTGCCCCTCAGGGTGCCCCGGTGCGGGCATGCCCGGCGGGGTGCTCACGCGCCGCGACTCCTGCGGATCTCCACGTACCAGCGCGCGCAGCCGGCGGCGATGAACAGCGCGCCCAACAGCAGGCGGGCGGTGATCGACCCGGAGCGCTCGAGCAGCGCCTCGATCAGCAGCGCCACGCCGATCGCCGCCATCGCGAGCGACAGCACGAACGTGCCCATGCGGTGCAGCTGCCGTCCGTTCATCCTCGTTGGAGCTTAGGGCCGTGGGGCGCGGCCCTGCTTGTCATCAGGTGATCAGCGGGATGATCAGGATGGCGACGATGTTGGCGACCTTGATCATCGGGTTGATCGCCGGCCCGGCGGTGTCCTTGAAGGGGTCGCCGACCGTGTCCCCGGTGACCGACGCGGCGTGCGCGTCCGAGCCCTTGCCGCCGAACGCGCCGTCCTCGATCAGCTTCTTCGCGTTGTCCCACGCGCCGCCGCCGGCCGTCATCAGCACGGCGAAGAAGAAGCCCACGACGATCACCCCGATCAACAGGCCGCCGAGCGCTTTGGTGTCGATCAGGCCGACGATCAGCGGCAAGAGGATCGGCAGCATCGAGGGGATGATCATCTCGCGCTGCGCGGTCTTGGTGACGATGTCCACGCAGGTGGCGTAGTCGGGGTCTTCGGTGCCCTCCATGATCCCCGGGTGCTCGCGGAACTGGCGGCGCACCTCCTCCACGACCGCGCCGCCGGCGCGCCCGACCGCCTCGATCGACAGCGACGCGAACAGGCACACCATCAGCCCTCCCAGCAGCAGCCCGATCAGCACCGGCGGTTCGTTGATCGAGAACACCAGCGCTTCGATCGGGCGGTGTTCGTGGTTGGCGAGTTCCTGGCGGAAGCCGGCAAACAGCACGATCGCCGCGAGCACCGCCGAGCCGATCGCGTAGCCCTTGGTGACCGCCTTCGTGGTGTTGCCGACCGCGTCCAGCGGGTCGGTGACGTTGCGCACCTCCTCGGGCAGCTCGGCCATCTCGGCGATCCCACCGGCGTTGTCGGTGATCGGGCCGAACGCGTCGAGCGCCACGATCAGCCCCGTCAGCGACAGCTGGCCCATGACCGCCACGCCGATGCCGTAGATCCCGGTGGTGCCGCCGCCGGCGAGCTTCCACGCGCCGAAGATCCCCAGCACGAGCACGAGCGCCGGCAGCGCCGTCGCCTGCAGCCCGGAGCCGAAGCCCTGGATGATGTTGGTGGCGTGCCCGGTGATCGACGCGCGCGCGGTCTTCTTCACCGGCGAGAAGCGCGTCGAGGTGTAGTAGTCGGTGATCACGAACAGGCACGCCGTCACCGCGATGCCGATCAGCGAGCACAGGTAGAACTTGCCCCACGTGGGCGTGTTGACCGCGCTGCCGACCTGGCTGAAGCTGAGGTTGCGCATCAACCAGTAGGTGATCGGCGCGAACGCCGCCGCCGCGATCACGCCGGAGAGGACCAGGCCCTGGTAGAGCGCGCGCTCGACGTTGCCGGCCTTCGAGCGCACGGCGAACGTGCCGATGATCGACGCGATCACCGCGACGCCGCCGAGCACGAGCGGGTACAGCGCCACGCGCGTGGCCTCGTGGAAGGTCAGCACGCCGAGCAGCATCACCGCGACCGCCGTGACCGCGTAGGTCTCGAACAGGTCCGCCGCCATCCCCGCGCAGTCGCCGACGTTGTCGCCCACGTTGTCGGCGATCACCGCCGGGTTGCGCGGGTCGTCCTCGGGGATGCCCGCCTCGATCTTGCCCACGATGTCCGCGCCCACGTCGGCCGCCTTGGTGAAGATGCCGCCGCCGAGTCGCGCGAACACCGAGATCAGCGAGCCACCGAAGCCGAGCCCGATGAGCGCGTCGACGGCCGTCTTCTGGCTGTCGTTGAACACCGCCGTCAGCAGGCCGTAGTAGCCGGAGAGCCCGAGCAACGCGAGGCCTGCGACCAGCAGGCCGGTGATCGCGCCGCCGCGGAAGGCCACCGTCAGCGCGGGCGAGACGCCGCCGCGCGCCGCCTCGGCGACACGGGCGTTCGCGCGCACCGACACGTTCATGCCGATGAAGCCCGCCGAGCCCGACAGCGTGCCCCCGATCGCAAACCCGCATGCCACGGCGATGTTCTGCACGAAGATCAGCGCCACGAACAGCACCACGCCGACGGCGGCGATGGTCGTGTACTGACGGGTCAGGTACGCGCGCGCGCCCTGCTGGACGGCCAGCGAGATCGACTGCATGCGCTCGTTGCCCGGCGAGAGCGCCAGCAGGGCGCGTGTGGTCAGCACGCCGTATGCCACGGCACAGGCGGCACATACGAGGGCGACGACGACCCCGTGGTTCGTCAGAAAGCTGCTCAACAGAAATCCTCCGCGGTCTTGATTGCGTGCCGCGCGAGGATGTATCGCGCGCACGTTCCACGGCCGGGTCGCCCAGGGACGGGCGCTCACCGGCGCAAACGCGGGCGCAGTGTATCGTGCCGCGCGGATGGGTGCCGCTTGGCGTGCTCGCACGCCGCGTGCAGGCGCTCAGCTCAGCTGCCCTGGGCGGAACTGCTCAACGGCCCGGCACCCACAGCCTGCCGCTCGCCTCCGCCGGTCCGGGGCGCTGCTGGCGCTCGGCGTCCGCGGGCGTCTGCTCGCCGCTCGTCGGCGGCTGCTCACCGGCGGGCGGAGCGCCGGGCGCGGACGGTGCGCCGGGCGCAGGCTGAGCGCCGGGCGCGGGCTGAGCGCCAGATGAAGACTGGGCGCCGGGCGGGGAAGCCGGCGCGGACGCGGCTTCGCCCTGGGCGGTGGTGCGCTCGCGGGCGTAGGCCATCTGCAGGCGCGAGAGCGCGTCGCGCAGTGGAGCGAGCTCCCGCGGGATGCGGCGCTCGAGGATCTCCAGCAGCGCGCGCACCGCGTCGATCGCGTCACGCGCCTGCTCCAGGTCGCGCCCGCCTTCCTGGGCTGCCGCGCCGCCCGCGGCTGCCGCGCCGCCCGCGCCGGCCGCTGGCTGATCGCCGGCCGCCGGCGCCAGCCGGCTGGCGCCGATGTTCAACAGCGACACCGTCGCCTGGGCGATCATGTCGGTCGCGTTGATGCGGCGCAGTTCCTCTTCGTAGGCGGCGCGAAGCTGCTCTTCGCTCGGCTGGGCGGCGTCGGCCCCGCCCCAGCCGGCCGCGCCGCTGCCGGCCGCGCCTCCGCCGCCCGCGGCGCCTCCGCCGCCCGCGGCGCCTCCGCCGCCGGCCGCGCCCTCGCCGCCGGCCGGACCCTCTCCAGCTGCGTTCATACGGTCACCTCCTCCGGATAGCTTGCTCGTGTCTCGTTGACGCTGGCCGCGAACACCTCCTCGCGGGTGGCCCCCGCGTCGATCAGCCGGCGCTGGCGCTGGGCGCCGTTGCGCTCGGGGAACGCCGGCTCGATCGCCAGCTCCGCGCGCACGGGGGCGCTCCACGCGAGCAGGCGATCGATCGCCGCACGCGCCGGGTACTCCTCTGCTCGCTGCAGGTCGATCAGCTTGCCGTCGAGCCCGAAACGGATCGCGCGCCACATGTTCTCCTCGATCAGCCGCGGCGCGGGGTCCGTGAAGGGCACGCCCTCGTCGAGGTCGCGCAGCGCCTGCGCGATGCACGCGACCATCAGGCCGGCAAGCGCCTCGGACTCTCGCGCGGTGGCCTGCGCGTCGCAGATGCGCACCTCGACGGTGCCGAAGCTGAAGTGCGGGCGCACCGACCACCACACTTGCGTGAACTCGACGATCGAGTTGGTCTTGCGCAGGAACTCGATGTAGTCGCGGTAGGCCCGCCACGAGCCGAACGCGTCGGGCACGCCGCAGCGCGGGAAGCTCTTGGTGAAGCTCTGCGTGCGCGCCGAGTGCAGCCCGCTGTCGCGCCCGTCGAGGAACGGGGAGTTGGCGGAGATCGCGAGCAGCACCGGCAAAAGCGGACGCAGGCGGTCGCACGCACGCACCGCCCGCTCGATGTCGTTGACGCCCACGTGCACGTGCAGGCTGAAGGTGTTGTTGCGCCAGGCGACGTATTTGAGGCCCTCCTCGACGCGGCGGTAGTGCTCGGTGTCGATGATCGGCTGCTCGCGGTAGTCGGCCCACGGGTGCGTGCCGGTGGCGCCCAGCGCGACGCCCTGCGCGTCGGCGAGTGCAAACAGGCGCCGGCGGCGCTCGCGCTGGCGGGCGAGCGCGTCGTGCAGGTCGGCGCCGACCCCGGAGATGATCTCCAGCTCGGAGGAGATCAGCTCACCGGCGATGCTCTCGTGCAGCAGCGGGTCGCCCGCGGAGGCCGCGCGCATGTGCTCGAAGCGGGGAACCAGTTCGAGCGTGCGCGGGTCGAGCAGCGAGAACTCCTCCTCGACGCCGACAGTGAGGTCGGCGGCGACGGCGAACGTCTCGGCGACGCGATCTAGATCGAGGCTGTTCATCCGTTGGCTGTACGAGGGATGTGGTGGTCGGGGCGCTCGCACGTCCAGTTTGACGTACCCCGCCGGGCGGCCCGGCGGCGCGTGCTGTCAGGTCAGATAGAAGTACAGCGCGTACAGCAGATCGACAGCCGGGCTGGAGGTGTGCACGGTCACCTCCGGGGGCACGTCCAGCAGCGACTCGCTGTAGTTGAAGATGATCTTCACGCCCGCGTCCACCAGCTCGTCCGCGAGCCCCTGGGCGGCCTCCGCGGGCACCGCGAGCACGCCGACGACGATGTCCTCGTCTTCGACCACCTGGCGCAGCTCGGCGATGTCGCGCACCGCCTGGCTGCCAACCTGGCTGCCGACCTTGTGCTGGTCGCTGTCGAAGATGGCCACCACGCGAAAGCCGTGGTCGGCGAAGATTTCCGAGGAGGCGATCGCCTGACCAAGATGTCCCGCGCCGATCAGCCCGATGTTGTGCTGCCCGGCCGTGCGCAGGATCTTGCGGATCTGCGAGACGAGCGCCTCGACGTTGTATCCCACCCCGCGCTTGCCGAACTTGCCGAATCCGGACAGGTCGCGGCGAATCTGCGTGGAGTTGACGTGCGTGTAGTCGGAGAGCTCCTGCGAGGAGATCGTCTCCTTGCCCATCTTCTTGGCCTGGGTGAGCACCTGCAGGTAGCGCGACAGGCGCGCGGCGACGCCCAGCGACAGCCGCTCGGCCATCTCGCGGCTGCCCGGCGTCGCCGGCGTGGACGCCCGACCGGGTTCTGCATAGCTCATCGGCGGGACTCTAGACGCTCGCGCACCAGCTCCTGCGAGACGTGGTATTCGCACAGCTCCTCGCCGTCGAGCACGACCACGGGAATGCGCTCGAAGTACGCGCGGTGCAAGCCGTCGTCGAGGGTGATGTCGAGCTCCTGGAGCTCAAAGGACAGATCTGCCTGCAGCGCACGCAGCACGCTCATCGCCTGCTCGCACAGATGGCAGTCGGGCTTGGAGTAGACGGTGATCCTCGCCATCGCGCGTGCCGTGCGAGCCTAGCGCGCTGCCCGCCCGGTCGGGATTTGCGTCTTTACTAATTATATGTCTAAAATTAGGGTCCGCGACGGCTCGCTTCTGTCCCCATCGGCGAGCTGACGTAGCGCCGCCGACCCTCGACCCGCCGGCGGGTCGGGGGGCGGCCCGCGCGCCCGTGGGCGCATCTGCCGGCCGGTGGCTGCCCGTGCGGGCTCAGCGCCGCGCTTCGCCGGTGGCGTACGCGTCGAGCGTGAGGTAGCTGGGGTAGGCGAGCGGTGCGCGAAAGCGCGCGGCGCTGGCGATCATCGCGGCGTTGTCGGTGCACAGTGCGCGCGCCGGCACGTGGACGCTCGCGTCGAGCGCGCGCAGCCGTTCGCGCAGCAGGCCGTTGGCGGCCACGCCGCCGCCGACCGCCAGGCGCGTGAGCCCGGTGTGGGCGAGCGCCTGGCTGGCGCGCGCGACGAGGCGCTCGACGATCGCCGCCTGGTAGGAGGCGGCGAGGTCGGCGGCGCGCTCGCGCGCCGTCTGCTCGCCGAGCTCGCGCAGCGTGTACAGCAGCGCGGTCTTGACGCCCGCGAAGGAGAAGTCGAGGCTGTGCTCGAAGCGCTGACGGCGCTCGCCGCGGCCAGCACGCCCGCGCTCGCCGGGGGAGCCGGGGAAGGTGAACGCCTGGGCGTCGCCGTCGGCGGCGAGCCGCTCCAGCGCGGCGCCGCCGGGATAGCCTAGCCCGAGCATCCGCGCGCCCTTGTCGAACGCCTCGCCGGCGGCGTCGTCGAGCGTGCGGCCGAGCACCTCGTAGCCGTCGTGCTCGGTGACGCGTGCGAGCAGCGTGTGCCCGCCGCTGGCGATCAGGCACACGAACGGCGGCTCGAAGGCGCCCGCGCTCGCGCTCGCCGCCGCGCCCTGGACCACCGAGGCGCCCGCGTGTGCGGCGCCGCCGGCGCCGTCCGGCGGCGGCTCGTCGTCCGGCGGCGGCTCGGGCGCGAGGAAGTTCGCGGCCACGTGCCCCTGCAGGTGATCGACGGGCGCGAACGGGAGCTCGCGGGCGGCGGCGAGCGCCTTGGCGGTGGACAGCCCGACGAGCAGCGCGCCCACGAGTCCCGGTCCCTGCGTGGCGGCGACCAGCTCGACCTCGTCGAGCGTCACCTGCGCGCGCGCGAGCGCCTGCTCGACGATCAGGTTGACCAGCTCGAGGTGGTGGCGCGAGGCGATCTCGGGGACGACGCCACCGAAGCGCGCGTGCGCCTCCTGCGAGGAGATCACGTTCGCGCGCAGCACCCCGCGCGCGTCGAGCACGGCCGCGCAGGTGTCGTCGCAGCTGGTCTCGAGCGCGAGGATGCTCACGCCCATCGCACCTCAGCGCGCGCGCTCATGCCGGTCCGGGATTGGGCACGTCGCCGAGCGAGCCGGCGAGCGTGGCGGGGGTGCGCCACATCACCAGCGCGTCCTCGCCGTTGTCCTGGTAGTAGCGCCGGCGCATGCCGGCGGCGCGAAAGCCCTCGCGTTCGTACAGGTGGATGGCAACGCCGTTGGAGCGGCGTACCTCGAGCGTGAAGCGCGCCTGGTCGTCGTCCACGCACGCATACAGCTCCGCCAGCAGCGCGGAGGCCAGCCCGCGACGCTGGTAGGCGCTGTCCACCGCCACGTTCATCACGTGCCAGACGGTGTCGTAGCGCGAGCAGATCAGATAGCCCACCAGGCGGCCTTCGCGCAGCGCGGCCAGGCAGATGCCGGACTGCTTGGAGAGCTCGAGCACGAACATGGCAATCGACCACGGCGTCGGGAACACGCGCCGCTCGATCGCGATCACCTGCGGCAGATCCGGGTAGCTGAGCCGGCGGATTTCCGTGGCTGGAGCGTTCGTGAGTGGGTGCTCGGGGGCGGTTGGTTCGGTCATGTGACGGGGCCGTCGGCTGCGCCCGCGGTAACCAAGGCTAGCTCCGCGTCCGGGCGGCGACGGTAGTCGGGAGCGAGCGCGTCGAGGCTCGTGGGCGACGCGTGCACGGCGAGCTCGCAGATCGCCGCCGCGTCCACCAGGTGAAGCGGTGAGTGCGCGGGCGGCGTGGGGATGCCGGCCGCCTGGAGCTGCTCGCGGTAGAGCAGCGCGCCATCGCCGACGGCCAGCCAGCTCCAGTGGGCCCCGCCGGCGCCGGCTCCCGCGCCAGCCTCGGTGCCGGCTCCCGCGCCAGCATCGGCGCCGGCTCCCGCGCCAGCCTCGGCGCCGGCTCCCGCGCCAGCCTCGGCGCCGGCGAGGACGGCCGCGAGCTCGTGCGGCGCGAGCGCTGCCGGGCTCGTCAGCTCCGTGGGCACCCCGCCCGGCGTGTCGGCGTAGGCGGCCGCGAACACCTCGCCGCGGCGCGCGTCGATCACGGCGAGCACGGCGGCGCGTGTGTCCGCCGGCGCGGGCTGTGCGGCGAGCGCAGCGGCGGCGAGCGCCTGCAGGGAGGAGACGCCGACGAGCTCCGCGGACAGCGACTGCGCGAGCCCGCGGGCGCTCGCCACGCCGACGCGCAGGCCGGTGAACGTGCCGGGGCCGACCCCCACGGCGATGCGCTCGACGGCGCTCCACGCGACGCCGGCGCCCACGAGCAGCTCGTGGGTCATCGACAGCAGCCTGGTCGCGTGCCCTGGGTGCGCGCCCGCGGGGGGATCGTCACGCGCGTGCGTGGTCGATCCGTCGGCCAGGCGCAGCGCGACGGCGGTGGCGGAGGTGGAGGTGTCGAAGCCGAGCACGATCATCGTTGTGCGCCCCCGGCGCGCGCGTGCGGCTCGCGCACCTCGATCTGCCGGCGGTCGCCGCCGCCGTGGGAGAGCGTCACGCACAGGCGGGCGCCGGCCAGCTCCCGCTCGGCATCCGGTGGCCACTCGACGAACGCGATCCGTCCCGCTCCCAGGTAGTCGGCGAGCAGCGCCGGGTCCTCGCGCTCGAGGCCGGCGAGGCGATACAGGTCGAGGTGCGAGACGGTCACGCCGCTCGCCCTGTAGCGGTGACCGATGCTGAACGTGGGGCTGGTGACGGGGTCGCTGACGCCAAGCGCGCGCGCCGCCCCGCGCACGAGCGTCGTCTTGCCCGCGCCGAGCTCGCCGCGCACGAGCACCACGTCCCCATCGCCGAGCACTCCCGCCAGCTCGGCGCCCAGCGATTCGGTCTCCTCGGGACCGGTGGTTTCGACGCTGCGCACGACCACCCGGAAACTCTAGATGCAATCGAGCACCCACCGGCGCGAAGCGTGCGAGCAACAAAAAAGACCGGCCCGCGGGAGAATGATGCGCGGGCCGGTCGTTTACTCCTGGAGGGATGGAGACAGGACCTTCATCGGCAACCGTGCCCTGTGACTTTAGACCCTGAGCGACTTTCTTCGACACCGCCCACGGAAAGCCCGCATTTGCAGGGAAAATTGCGTGGACGGCCGGCTCGTACAGGCGTCCAGGCGCGCTAGAACAAGCCGAGCTGGTCGGCCTGTTCGCGCCCCGCGACCGTGTCCTCGCCACCGAGCTGGGCGGCAGGCTCAGCTGGCTCGGGGTCTGGCTCGAGCTCGGGCACGTCTTCGATCGACGGCTGCTCCGGCGGGCCGAGCGCGAGCAGCTCGGGCAGCCGGTGGAAGTCGGTGCGCAGCGTTTCGAGCATCCGCGGCGTGTACAGCGCGGCGGCCGGATGGTAGATCGGGTACAGGCGCACCGCGCGCACGCCGAGCACCATCACCTCCGGCTGCCCGTGCAGGCGCGTGATCCCCGTCGGGTCGCCGCGCAGGAGCTTGGTCGAGAAGTTGCCCAGCGTGCAGATCACCGTCGGCTCGATCAGCTCCACCTGGCGCAACAGGTACTCCTGGCAGTTCTCCAGCTCGATCGGCTGCGGGTCGCGGTTGCCGGGTGGGCGGCAGTTGTGCACAACACCGCCCGCTGTCACGAAGTTATGCGTATCGGCCACATCAAGACAGAAGAAGGTGGTGTCGCCGCGCTGTCGATCGGTCACATCCTCCACCTCGACCTCGTCATACAAGACCCTCGTGGGTCCATGATCAAACCGAGCGCAATCGAACGGCACCCGTGTCTCGACGCCCGGATGGAGCTTGTAGCGCATCGAAGGCGGAACACAGGGAGCGATCAACTCGCAGAGGCGCTCGGTGGCCTCGACGTCGAAGTACAGCCGCCTCCTCGTGGCCTTTGCCGGCAGGCCGAGTTGCGCCAGGCCGGCGATCAATATCTGGCGGTCCGCATCGGAGAATGCGTTCGTGGCGATCTCGGCCAGCGGCCTGCGCCCACCCTCACGAATGCGGGTGTAGCCATCATCCATGAACCAGAAGGCGAGCATGCGTGAGTTGAGGCCGTCAGCAAGCCACGGCGGGACGACCTTGTGGGGGCGATAGAAGTCCCCTCGCAGCACCCGAAGCGCGCGATCTGCGAGCGTGCGCACGTGCACGACGGCGTAGGTGTGCTCACCACCGGCGACCGCTGCGACTTCGCGCTCGCGCACATGAACGCCCAGCCGCGAGAGCAATTCGGCCTTGAAGCGTGCGTACTCGAGCTGGCTTCGGGAATGCGACAGCGTGAGACATGAGGACGCGGCCTGCAGGCAGCCGTCGCCGAGAACGCTTCCGCACACGACATCCCACTCCAGCTCGCTCAAGCCCTGACCGGAGGCTATGCGGTCGTCCGCTCTGAGATCCTCCACCGGTACATACCCACGCTCACTCAGCACGGGGTGGTCGCCCGTCAGTTGAATCCCGACGCGACGTGCACCCGCGTGCTTGCACGACCGACAAGTCATGCGGTAGACGCGCCGGCCTGCTAGCGGTGTGGCATGCCAGCCCGTGACCCGTCGCTTGACAAGGGCACCATTCTCGTCCACCGACATCACCTCGCCGTCATAGCGAGAACGCACGAGCCGCCCTATCCGCTCCCATGTCCCGTCGCCGAGCTGGACACGGGCGGTGTACCTGAGACACTTGAGCGTGTTGGCGATGAAGACGTCCTCGCGCGCCAACCCAATCTCCCCGAGCAGCGTGTTCAGCAGCTGCCCCGCCCGCCCGACGAACGGCAGCCCCTGCTCGTCCTCGCTCGCCCCCGGCGCCTCGCCCACGAACATCAGCTCCGCGTCGGCGTTGCCCGCGCCGAAGACGACGGTTTTGCGCGTGGCCGCCAGCTCCGGGCAGCGCGTGCAGCTGCGCGCTTGTGCAAGGACTTCCTTGAGGGCGTCGCGCCGCTCTGTCGCCGATCGCTCGCGTGGTGCGGGTGCCGCCGGGCGCTGCTCGGGGTCCATGCGGCGGATGCTAATCGCTGCCGGTGAAAGCTCGCATGACCGCAGGTCACCGCAAGACGCACGCAGCGGCCGGCCGGCGCGAACGCCGGTGCGCGATGATCCGCAGCGTGACGCCAGCTTCCGTTCATCGCGTGACGGCGCCGTTCGCCGGCGTGGTGGTAGCGATCCCGCACGCGCGCGCCGAGCGCGTCGGGCTGGGCAGCACGCTGGTGGTGATCGAGGCGATGAAGATGGAGCACGAGGTGCCGGCGGACGTCGACGGCGTGCTCAGCGAGCTGGCGGTGGCGGTGGGCGACGCGGTGCAGGAGGGTCAGCTGCTGGCGACGCTCGCCCCCGCCGACGGCGACGGGGCCGGCGGCGCGCCCCCGGTGGCGGGCGCGCAGGGCGAGGACGAGCGCGCGGACCTGCGCGCCGTGCACGAACGCCACGCGGTCGGGCTGGACGCCGCGCGCCCGGAGGCGGTCGCCGCGCGCCGTGAGCGCGGGCGGCGCACGGCGCGCGAGAACCTCGCCGAGCTGCTCGACGCCGACAGCTTCGTCGAGTACGGCCCGCTGCTGTTCGCCGCCCAGGAGCGCCGGCGCCCGCGCGAGGAGCTGATCGCTCGCACCCCGGCCGACGGCCTCGTCGGCGGCGTGGGACGGCTCGACGGCCGTCCGTGCGTGGCGCTGTCGTACGACTACACCGTCCTGGCCGGCACGCAGGGCATGCGCAACCACGCCAAGAAGGACCGCCTGTTCGAGCTCGCCGAGCGCCGGCGCCTGCCGGTGGTGCTGTTCGCGGAGGGCGGCGGCGGGCGCCCCGGCGACGTGGACATGCCGATCGTCGCCGGCCTCGACTGCCGGGCGTTCGAGCTGTTCGCGCGCCTGAGCGGCCTGGTGCCGCTCGTGGGCATCGCCTCCGGCTACTGCTTCGCCGGCAACGCCGCCCTGCTCGGGTGCTGCGACGTGGTGATCGCGACCGAGGACTCGAGCATCGGCATGGGCGGACCGGCGATGATCGAGGGCGGCGGGCTCGGCGTCTACGCGCCGGGCGAGGTGGGCCCGATCGACGTCCAGTTCACAAACGGCGTCGTCGATCTGCGCGCCCAAGACGACGCTCAGGCCGTGGCGCTCGGCAAGCGCTACCTGTCCTACTTCCTCGACGGCGCGGGCGACGGCGCATCGTCCCCGGACGGCGAGGCGGCGTCCGTCGCCGACCAGCAGCAGCTGCGCGAGCTGATCCCCGAGCAGCGAAAGCGCGTGTACGACGTGCGCCGCGTGATCGAGCGGCTGTTCGACCAGGGCTCTGTGCTGGAGCTGCGCGACGGCTTCGGAGCTGGCATGCTGACCGCGCTCGCGCGCGTCGACGGCCGGGCGCTGGGCGTGGTGGCGAACAACCCGCGCCACCTGGGCGGGGCGATCGACGCCGACGGCGCCGACAAGGCCGCGCGCTTCCTGCAGCTGTGCGACGCGTTCGAGCTGCCCGTGCTGTTCCTGTGCGACACGCCAGGGTTCATGGTCGGGCCGGAGGCCGAGCGCACGGCGACCGTGCGCCACTTCGCGCGCATGTTCCTCGTGGGCGCCAACCTGAGCGTGCCCACGGGCACGATCGTGCTGCGCAAGGGCTACGGCCTCGGCGCACAGGCGATGGCCGGCGGCGGCTTCAAGGCGCCGCTGTTCACCGTCGCCTGGCCGACGTCCGAGTTCGGCGGCATGGGCCTGGAGGGCGCCGTGCGCCTGGGCATGCGCCGCGAGCTCGACGCGATCGAGGACGAGGCCGAGCGCGAGCGCACGTTCACGCAGCTGGTCGCCGCCGCCTACGAGCACGGCCGCGGCCTGAACATGGCCGCCTACGGCGAGATCGACGACGTGATCGACCCCGCCGACTCGCGGCGCTGGATCGCCACGCTGTTCGACGCCCACAGCGGAAGGTGGTGGGAGCGGCCGGGGAAGAAGCGCCCGCACGTGGACGCGTGGTGAGAGTGTGAGATTGCGCACACAGCGGCGCCGCGTCGTCCACCGCCATCGCCATCTGTATCATTCCTCACAGGCCGTCAACGAGCAGCGCTCGTGGTGGACCTGACGCTGCACCCGCCTGACATCTGTAGTCGCGCCGGTATCCGCAGGGAACTGGACCGAAGCCAATGAGCTCACACCCCCGAACCTCGCTGTGCGCATGAGGATCGTGCGTACCGTCGCGGAGCTCCGCGCGGGGCTCGCGCCAGCGCGTCGCAGCGGCCTTTCGATTGGGCTGGTGCCGACGATGGGCGCGCTGCACCAGGGACACCTGTCGCTGATCGCTCGCGCGCGCGAGCACTGCGAGGTGGTGGTCGTGTCGCTGTTCGTCAACCCCGCGCAGTTCAACGAGCGTGGCGACCTCGAGCGCTACCCGCGCGACGAGCACCGCGACGCGCAGCTGGCAGAGCGCGCCGGCGCGGATCTGCTGTTCGCTCCCTCGGCAGAGGAGGTCTACCCGCCCGGCTTCGCCACCAGCGTGGAAGTGCGCGGCGTGAGCGAGCGCTTCGAGGGCGCGGCGCGTGGGGCCGAGCACTTCCGCGGCGTCGCCACGGTGGTCACGAAGCTGTTGTGCATGAGCATCCCCGACGTCGCCTACTTCGGCCAGAAGGATGCCCAGCAGCTCGTGCTCATCCGCCGCCTGGTGCGCGACCTGAACCTGCCGGTGCGCGTCGAGGCACTGCCGACGGTGCGCGAGCCCGACGGCCTGGCGATGTCCAGCCGCAACGCGCTGCTGAGCGCCGACATGCGCGCGCGTGCGCTGGCACTGCCCGCGGGGCTCGACGCCGCGCGCGCGCTGGCCGCCCGCGGCGAGCGCTCGGCGACGGCGCTGTGCGACGCGGCGCGCACGGCGATGCGCGCGTTCGGCGTGGAGGCCGAGTACGTCGCGCTCGTCGAGCCCGACACGTTCGCGCCGCTGCAGGAGCTCCCCCTCCGGGGACGATGCGCCGGCGAGGCGCTGCTCGCGCTGGCGGCACGCGTGGGCGCGGTGCGCCTGATCGACAACACGATGCTTTCACCCACCACAGCGCAGACCGGCGACCAACGAGAGGGAAAGGCGATGGCCACATGCAGCGCGTGATGCTCAAGTCCAAGATCCACCGGGCGACGGTCACCGATTGCGATCTGCACTACGTGGGCTCGATCACGATCGACCCGGAGCTGCTCGAGGCGGCGGACATCCTCGAGTACGAGCAGGTGCACGTCGTGGACGTAGACAACGGCGCGCGCTTTGAGACGTACACCATCCCCGGCGAGCGCGGGTCGGGCGACATGCGCGTGAACGGCGCCGCCGCCCGCCTGGTGCACCGCGGCGACACGATCATCGTCATCTCCTACGGCTCCTATGACCGCGCCGACATGGAGCGCTACGAGCCGCGCGTGGTGCACGTGCAGGCCAACACCAACCGCATCATCACGATCGACGAGCAGGTGGCGACCCTGCTCTCTTAGAGAGCGCGCGTCAACCGGCCCGCAGAGAGGAAACCAAGCCATGTCCAGCATCCCCGACCACGCGCTCCAGACGGCACGCTCGCTGAGCGCCGTCCCACCCGCCGAGCGGCTGCCGATGACCCTGCCGCTGCTGATGGAGAAAAAGCGCCTCGGCGACCCGATCGTGATGGTCACCGCATACGACTACCCGAGCGCCCGCGCCGCGGAGGCCGCCGGCGTGGACCTCGTGCTCGTCGGCGACTCCGCCGCCACCACCGTGCTCGGCTACAACGCCACCACGCCCGTGGGGCTGGAGGACATGCTGGTGCTCGCGCGCGCCGCCCGCCGCGGCCTGCGCACGCCGCTGTTGATCGGCGATCTGCCGTTCGGCTCCTATGAGGTCTCAGACGAGCAGGCGATCACCACCGCCATGCGCATGGTCAAGGAGGCCGGCTGCGACGCGGTCAAGCTCGAGGGCGGCGGCGAGACCTCAGCCCGGCGCGCGCGGGCGATCGTCAGCGCCGGCATCCCCGTGATGGGCCACGTGGGCCTCACCCCGCAGACGGCCACCGCGCTCGGCGGCTGGAAGGCGCAGGGCCGCACGGCGAGCGCCGCCGCGCGCATCGCGCAGGAGGCGCGCGCGCTGCAGGACGCCGGCTGCTTCGCGCTCGTGTTCGAGGCGATCCCCGCGGCGGTCACCGCGGAGCTGATGCCGGCCCTGGAGATACCGGTGATCGGCATCGGCGCCGGCCCCGCCACCGACGGGCAGGTGCTCGTCTTCCACGACCTGCTCGGCATCCGCGACGGGCTCGGCGCGCGCTTCGTCAAGCGCTACGCCAACCTCCAGCAGGAGATGAACGACGGCGTGGCCGCCTACGCCGAGGACGTGCGCGCGCGCCGCTATCCCGGTCCGGAGCACACGTACTCGATCGACCCCGCGGAGCTGGGCGAGCTGCGCGAGCGGCTGGCAGCAGCCGACGCGAGCAAGACGCAGGCGCGCGCGGCAGCGGACGCACGCTAGCGTCGCCGGTGGCCGCGTCGCGGCAGCCGCAGACGCGTCAGCTCGCGACCGCGGCGGCTGAACGCTAGCGGGACTTTCCGGGTCCCGCTAGCCTCGCCGGCGACCGCGCCGCGGCAGCCGCAGGCGCGTCGGCTCGCTGTCCTGCGCGTGCGCCGCCAGCTGCCCTGGTTCCACGGCCAGGAACGCGAAGATCATGCACGCGAACAGGCACGCCACGCCGATGCCGTGCGCCCACGGCGCTTCGGCGACGGTCAGCAGGCCGAGACCGCCGAGCAGCCCCGCGAGCGCCAGCCGTGCGCACAGGCCGTCGGACAGGCGCGCGAGCAGCTCGCGCGCGGCGAGCGGGGCGTCGGCCTCGGGCCGCCCCTCGGCGTGGTCGAAGCGTCCGCGCAGGAGCAGGCCGAACAGCAGCCCAAGCGACGGGAACAGGATCGCCCCGCCGACCGCGATCGCGGCGAGCAGCGCGATGATCGTTTCGTGGCCCGCGGCGGCCTGCGCGACGGTCAGGTGTGCGAGCAGGATCGGCTGTTGCGCGAGCGCCCAGCCGAGGATCACGCCGGCGACGGCCAGCGCCGCAGACACGCGGGCGGCCTCGAAGCGGCGCCGCGTCACGAGCACGAGCGTGCCCACGCCCGCCAGCGCGGACACCACCAGGCCCACCAGGCCGGGGCCGTCGGTCAGCCGCGTGTAGACGCGGTGCGCTTCGGCGTGCAGGACCGGCAGCCCGGCGAGCGCCACGACGCCCGCGAGCACGCCGGCGACGAGCGCGCGGAGACGGAACTGCTCGACCAGCTGGCGCTCGCCGTCGCGCGCGGCGTCGGCCGCGAGGTACACCGCCGCCAGGTACGCGGACACGGACACCGCGAGCACGCCGATCAGCACCGACAGCGGGCTCAGCCAGCTCGACAGCACGGCCCCCGAGGTCTCGCCACCGGCGACGCGCTGCGCGGCGATCGCGCCGATGATCGTGCCGAGCGCAAACGGGGTGAGGATCGAGGAGAGCGAGAAGATGGTGTCGATCAAGCCGAGCTCCGAGGCCTTGGCGGTGCCTGCGCGCAGCGCGTACGCGGCGCCGCGGAACACCACGCCGAGGCCCGCCAGGAACAGCGGCACGACGAGCGTCGCGGCGATCGCGCCGAACGCGCCCGGGTAGGCCGTCCACGTGACGGTCAACACGAAGATCAGCCACACGTGGTTCGCCTCCCACACGGGTCCCATCGCGTGATGCGCGTACTCCCGGATGCTCCTCGCCCGCTCGTGCTTCTCCGGCGTGCGGCCCGGCCAGACGATCGTCGCGAGCTGCCACAGCCCCGCGCCGAAGTCAGCGCCGCCGAGGATCACGTACAGGGCGAGGCCGATCAGCACACAGATCAGCGGCAGGTCGTAAAGGTGCACAGCCCCCTCCCCGCCTCAGGCCCCTGCCGGCTCCACCGCGCCGGCGCCGCCCTCGCTCAACGGATCGCCCGCTCCGTCGAGCGGCGCCCGCGCCAGGCGCCGCAGCACCCACACCAGCCCGCAGCCGACGAGCACGTAGGCGGCAGCCAGCACGGCATAGCCGACGGGCACGTCGCGTGCGCGGGTGACCGCTTCGGTGGTGGTCATCACGTGGTAGACCACCCACGGCTGGCGTCCCACCTCTGTGACGATCCAGCCGGCGACCAAGGCGACCACGGCCAACGGCGCGGCGGCGGCCACCGCCAGATAGAACCACCGCTGCGCCGGCAGCCGCCGGCGGCGGCAGCGCTCGAACAGGAACACCACTCCGAGCAGCGCCAGCGCGGTGCCGATGAGCACCATCAGCTGGAACGAGATGCGCTCGATGTTCACCGGCGGGCGCTGCCACAGGGGCACCGCGTCGAGCCCCTGCACCGTGGCGTTCGGGTTGTGAAAGGCCAGCAGCGACAGCAGTTTGGGGATCGCGATGCCGAACTCGACGTGGCCGCCGGTGTACCACCCGAGCAGGTGCTCGGCGGCGCCGCGCGTGGTGTGCGCGAGCCCCTCGATCGCCGCCAGCTTGGTGGGCTGCTGGCTCGCCACGTCGCGCGCCACCCAATCGCCGATCAGCACCTCGACCGGCGAGGCGACCGCGGCCACCGTGATCGGGACCGCGAACGCGGTGCGCTCGTAGCGGCCCCAGCGCCCGCGCAGGCGGCCGATCGCGTACGGCGCCGCAAGCACGAAGCCGGTGACGATGAACGCGGCGATGTACATGTGGATCAGCTCGTTCCACAGGAAGCTGTTGCCGAACAGCGCCGCCAGCGGGTGCACGTCGACGGTGCGCCAGCCTGCCTGTGCCCCAGAGGGTGCGCCCTTCAGGGTGCGCACCAGCTTGAAGCCCGAGGGGTGCTGCATCCACGCGTTCACGGAGATCACCATCAGCGAGCCGGTGAAGCCCGCGACGATGATCGGCACCGCACACAGCAGGTGCACACGCGGCGACAGGCGCTTCCAGCCGTACGCGTAGATGCCGATGAAGATCGCCTCCAGGAAGAACGAGAAGCCCTCGATCGCGAAGCCGAGCCCGAACACGCCGCCGAACGTGGACATGAAGCCCGGCCACAGCGCCCCCATCTCGAAGCTGAGGATCGTGCCCGTGATCACGCCAACCGCGAACAGCGCCGCCATGATCCGCGTCCAGCGCCGCGCGAGCGTGCGATACAGCTCGTCGCCGCTGCGCAGGTACAGCAGCTCGACGAACGCGATCATGGTCGGGAACGCGATTCCAAACGCCACCAGCGGTATGTGGACGGTGAACGACAGTGCCTGCAGCTGGCTTGCCGCACGCAGGTACGCGCCGTGGCTCACCCCCAAAATGCTACGCCCGGCGGACGAGCCAGGTGTCCAGCCCGGCGCCTAGCGCGAGACCGTATGCGGACGAGGAGTGTCCGGAGGTTGTCCCGCTCGGCGTCTAACTCGGGTCCGTGAGCGGCTCGCCCCAGCGCTCGCGGAAGGCGAACTCCGACACGGGCCGGCGCGCGAGGCGCGCGGGCCACGGGTCTGCGCGGTAGCCGACGCCGATGTGCGCGGCCAGCGCGATCTCCTCGGGAATTCCAAGCAGGCGCCGCACCTCCGCCTCGGCCGGCACGAGCAGCGTCGTCAGCGCGGCGCCCAGGCCCTCGGCGCGCAGCGCCAGCAGCAGGTTCTGGACGAAGGGGTACACCGACGCGCCGCCGACGATGCTCTGGCGCGGCAGCCGCGCGTCTGTGACCGCCAGATCGCTCAGCTGCACACCGACCACCAGGTGGACGGGCACCTCGTGCAGGCGCTCGGCGTATTCGTTGGCGCCCTGCACGCGGCGGACGATCGCCCGGTCGAACGCCTGGGGGTCGGCGAGCACCGCGGCGCCTCCTGTGCTCTCCATGTAGGCGCGCCAGCCCGGCAGGTACAACTCGCGCAGCGCGACACGCAGCTCAGGGTCCTGCACGACCACCACCCGCCAGCCCTGGCGGTTGCCGCCGCTGGGGGCGAAGCGTGCGTTGTCGAGGACGCGCACCAGCGCGTCTGCCGGCACGGGATCCGGCTCGAAGCGCCGCGTGGTGGGCGCGCAGCGCATGGCCTCGACAAGATCCATCGCGAGAAGGCTAGCCGCTACCTGGTACACGGTGACTACACTTAAGCGATGGAAACTCGACCGTGGCCTGCACTGAATGAGCGGGCTCGTTGGCTGCCTGAGGCGATCGAACGCGAGCTACGCGAGAGCACGCAAAGCGCCGAGGAACTCCGCGTGCACGCGCGCGAGCTCCGCGCCGAGGCCGAGCAAACCGATCTCAAGGGAATGCGCGATGCCGCCCTGGCGCTCGCGGACCGTTGTGAGCAGGCAGCAGCCGTGCGCACACCGGACAAGGCAGCAGCCGCATCAGCGAGCGCCGTTGACGAGATCGAGTAGCTCAGCGACGATCTGTTCGTGGCGCTCGCTCAGCGCCTCGAACTCGGGTACAAGCCCCGCAACGTGCGATTCCAGCCTCTTGGCGGTGTGGCTCGCGGCCGGCGGGTCGAGCAAGTCCTGTGCACCCCATTCGCGTTCGAGGCCCCGCAGACTCTGGGCGAGTCCCGGTGCCCGAACAAGTGCCAGCGCCGCTGACTCGCGAAGTAGGCCGCGCGTGTGATCGTCGTCGGCGACCATCCCCACCAGCGCCCTGTGCAGACGGAAGGCATACCAGTGCGCAAGCCTGGCATCAGATAGATAACTGTCGATGAGCTCCAGACACGCGAGCCGATCGGTCATCGGGCGGCTTCCAACCGCTCGTTCCCCTTGTCGCTGATCTCCCATGTGCCTCGCGGTGAGTCGTTCGCAAGCTCACCGCGTTCGATCAGGCGGAGACGCACGAACGCGGCGCGCTTCTCCCAGCGGATTCCGCCGGATTTCAGTGGACGTCGATCGAGCTCAGTGAGTCTGTCAGCCAACTCCTCGCCGACCGCTTCGACGACCTCGCGACTCGGCGCTCGTCCACCGCAGCGGTCGAGGTAGCGCAGAATCGGCAACTCGTACTCACGCTCGGACAAGAGCGTCCCGGGGATAGCCCGCACATCGTCCGAGGATGCGTGCTTGTTCGCGCTGCTCGATCGCGCTCGAACCGCGGACTGCGCGATGCCCAACAGACGACGCAGCACCGTGTTCGGTGTGTCCACGAGCGGCTCGGCATGCTGCTTGAGCAGCTCGAAAACGTCGTCGTCCACGTCAATGGAGTGAGCCACCAGCAGCAGTATATCCGGTTTCGCGGATACTCCTCCCTATCTGGATGCTCCAGCTACTTTAGTTGCATCTTTCGCCCTTGCCCGGTCGATATGCCGGATCACCCGCGCCGGCGCCCCCGCGGCGATCGAGAACGCGGGGATCTCGTGCGTCACCACGCTGTTCGCCCCGATCACGCAGCGCTCGCCGACCTGCACGCCGCTCGTCACCACCACGTTCGCGCCCAGCCAGCAGTTCTCGCCGATGCGCGTCGGCCCCTTGCTCTCAAAGCCCTGCCAGGTGATCGGCTGCTCGAGGTCGTCGTAGCGGTGCGAGGCGTCCGAGACGAAGCAGCCGTTGGCGAGCATGCAGTGATCGCCGATCTCCACCAGCTCCTGCGCGGCCACCATCACGCCTTTGTTCAGGAACGTCCCCGCGCCGATGCGCACGCGCGCGTCGCCCGGCGCGGTGATCCACACGCCCGGCTCCAGCAGCGCGCCCGCGCCGATCTCCAGGCGCCCCTCACGCAGGGCCTCCAGCACGTTGCCGTGCACCGGCCAGCGCACGAACGCTTCGCGGCGCAGCAGCTCCCAGTGGATGCGCGCGCGGTTCCACGGCAGCGTGTTGCGCTCGTACCAGCGCCACTTCCGCGCCCACAGCCGCGCCCGGCGCGCGAGCTCCGCGGCGTCGCCGGGGGCGCCAGCAGCGGGCGCGGCGGCAGCCGGCGCGTCGCCGGTCTCGGCGCGGCCGTCGCTGCTCGCCGCGCCGGCCATCGTCGTGGCTACGCGGTGACCTTCGCGCGGCGTTTGCCCGCGGCTGCCTTGCCGGTGTTGGTCGTGCGCCGGCGGACCGCCGGCGTCAGCAGCTCCGCGAGGAACTGGCCGGTGTGCGACTGCGGCTCCGCGGCCACCTCCTCGGGGGTGCCCACCGCGATCGCCATGCCGCCCTCCTCCCCGCCCTCCGGGCCCATGTCGATGATCCTGTCCGCGCTCTTGATCACGTCCAGGTTGTGCTCGATCACCACCACGCTGTTGCCCGCGTCCACCAGGCGCTGGAGCACGTCCAGCAGGCGCTCCACGTCCGCGAAGTGCAGGCCCGTCGTCGGCTCGTCCAGCACGTACAGCGTGCGGCCGGTCGCCACCTTCGAGAGCTCCGTCGCCAGCTTCACGCGCTGCGCCTCGCCGCCCGACAGCGTCGTCGCCGGCTGGCCCAGGCGCACGTAGCCGAGGCCCACCGCGTTCAGCGTCTCCAGGCGCCGGCGGATCTTGGGGATGTGCTCGAAGAACTTCAGCGCCTCCTCCACCGGCATCTCCAGCACCTCCGCGATGTTCTTGCCCTTGAAGCGCACCTCCAGCGTCTCGCGGTTGTAGCGCCTGCCCTGGCACTGCTCGCACGGCACGTACACGTCCGGCAGGAAGTGCATCTCGATCTTGATCTGCCCGTCGCCGCGGCACACCTCGCAGCGCCCGCCCTTCACGTTGAACGAGAAGCGTCCCGGCTTGTAGCCGCGCGCGCGCGCCTCCTGGGTCTTGGAGAACAGGTCGCGGATCACGTCGAACAGGCCCGTGTACGTCGCCGGGTTCGAGCGCGGCGTGCGCCCGATCGGCGACTGGTCCACCGCGATGATCTTGTCCAGCTGCTCCACCCCGTGGATCGCCCGGAACGCCCCCGGCCGCCGGCGCGCGCGGTGCAGCCGGTTGGCCACCGCCTTGTACAGCACGTCGTTCACCAGCGTCGACTTGCCCGAGCCCGACACGCCCGTCACGCACGTCAGCACGCCCAACGGGAAGTGCACGTCGATGTCCCGCAGGTTGTGCTCGCTCGCGCCCACGATCTCCATGTAGCCGCTCGGCGTGCGCCGGCGCTTGGGCACCGGGATCGTGCGCGCGCCCGACAGGAACTGCCCCGTCAACGACTCCTTCACCCGTTCCACTTGCGCCGCCGTGCCCTGCGCCACGATCCGCCCGCCGTGCTCGCCCGCGCCCGGCCCCAGGTCCACCAGGTGGTCGGCCGCGCGCATCGTCTGCTCGTCGTGCTCCACCACGATCACCGTGTTGCCCAGCTCGCGCAGGCGCTCCAGCGTCGCGATCAGCTTCGAGTTGTCGCGCTGGTGCAGGCCGATCGACGGCTCGTCCAGGATGTACAGCACGCCCACCAGCGACGAGCCGATCTGCGTCGCCAGGCGGATGCGCTGCGCCTCCCCGCCCGACAGCGTCGAGGCCGCGCGGTCCATCGACAGGTAGCCGATGCCCACGTTCTCCAGGAAGCGCAGCCGCTCGGAGATCTCGCGCAGGATCAGCCGCGCCACATGCCTGTCCGTCTCCGACAGCTCGATCTGCTCCACCCACTCCAGCGCCCTGCGCGCTGAGAGCGCGGTGAAGTCCTCGATGCGCGTGCCCGCCACCAGCACCGCGCGCGACTCCGCGCGCAGGCGCGCGCCGCCGCACACCGGGCACGGGCGCAGCGACATGTACTCCTCGATCTTCTCCCGCGTCCACTCCGAGTCCGTCTCGCGGTAGCGGCGTTCCAGGTTCTTCACGATGCCCTCAAAGCGCGCCGCGTACGAGCGCCGGCGCCCGAAGCGGTTGCGGTACGTCACCTGCACCGGCTCGCCGTTCGTGCCGTACAGGAACACGTCGCGCTGCTCCTCGTGCAGGTCTTCCCACGGCGTGTCCAGGTCGATGTCGTACATCTCCGCGATCGCCTCGGTCATCTGCTCGTAGTAGTTGGACGCGCTGCCCGCCCACGGCGCGAGCGCGCCCTCCGCGATCGACAGCGACGGGTCCGGCACCACCAGCTCGGGGTCGATCTCCATCTGCGAGCCCAGGCCCGTGCAGCGCTCGCACGCCCCGTGCGGGGAGTTGAACGAGAAGATCCTCGGCTCCAGCTCCACCAGCGACGGGCCGTGCTCGGGGCACGCGAAGCGCTCCGAGAACGTGAACATCGCGCCCTCTGGCGGTTCCATGCCGGGGGTGATCTGCGCGCTGGCCGCGCGCGCGCCCTTTGCGCCCTTCGCGCCTTTGCGGGTGGGCGGGCCTGCATCGGCGACGGCCTCGTCCCCGTCGCCCCCCGCGCGACCGTTGTGCGCGGCCGTCGCGCGTCCAGCGCCGCCCGCTTGCGCCGCGGCCGACCCGCGAGCGGAGGCCGACAGGCCGGAGCCCACTATCTCCACCTCCACCAGCCCGTCCGCCAGCCCCACCGCCGTCTCGATCGAGTCCGCCAGCCGCTTGCGCACGTCGTGGCGCATCACCAGGCGGTCGATCACCACCGAGATGTCGTGCTTGTAGCGCTTGTCCAGCACGATCGACTCCTCGAGCATGCGCACGCGATCGTCGATCTTCACGCGCGCGAAGCCGTCCGCGCGCAGCTCCTCCAGCAGCTTGCCGTACTCGCCCTTGCGCCCGCGCACCACCGGCGCCAGCACCATGAAGCGCGTGCCCTCCGCCAGCTCCATCACCTGGTCGATGATCTGCTCCGCCGACTGGCCCACGATCGGGCGGCCGCAGATCGGGCAGTGGGGCTTGCCCACGCGTGCCCACAAAAGGCGCAGGTAGTCGTAGATCTCCGTCACCGTGCCCACCGTCGAGCGCGGGTTGCGCGAGGTCGTCTTCTGGTCGATCGAGATCGCCGGCGACAGGCCCTCGATCGAGTCCACGTCCGGCTTGTCCATCTGCCCCAGGAACTGGCGCGCGTACGCCGACAGCGACTCCACGTAGCGGCGCTGGCCCTCCGCGTAGATCGTGTCGAACGCCAGGCTCGACTTGCCCGAGCCCGACAGGCCGGTGATGACGACCAGCGCGTCGCGCGGCAGCTCCAGGGAGATGTCCTTCAGGTTGTGCTCGCGGGCGCCCGACAGGACTATGCGGTTCTCGCTCGGCATCGCATCAGCATTCTATGACTACGAACAGATGTTCTGGTGGCGAGGTTCGATATCCTTTGCAGCTGAGGGCCTTTCGCCGCCACGTGCCGGCCTTATGGACGTCAGCTACATCCGATCTTTGAGACGGCAGTGCACATCGATTGGATGAGTTCGTCTATCGCCAAGCTTGGGCGCGCAAAGGAGCACCGCGACACGCTCGGCAACGAGATCCAGCGCTTCCTTCAAAGCGAGCCATACACGGTCAGCGTTCACGTCGACTTCGATGCATCGCGATTCGAGGCCCGAGCTCACGAGAAGCACCGCCCCGATACTGTTCGATGGGGCCTCATCTTTGGCGAGGCTCTGTACAACATTCGCTGCGCGCTCGACTATCTCGCTTACGCACTCACGATCCTCGACACCGGGGAAGATCCTCCGCTCGAAGCCGGAGAGATCCAATTTCCGCTAGTCACTGAGGCAAAGAAGTGGGGGTCGACAATGGAGAGTCGAATCCCCAGGGTAGGGACGACCGTGCAGGCAGCAATCGAGACGCTGCAGCCGTATCACCGGCATGACGACGAAACGATCAAAAACAGGATCGGCGATCACCCGCTGGAACTCTTGGCCACGCTCAACAACGCTGACAAGCATCGCCTTCTGCCCGTCATTGCCGTCTGGAAGGCCCAAGTCGCATATCACTCGACGATGCCCAATGGGGGGAGCCCATATGTCGATGTAGAGCCCGACCATGCACGCTCATTCCAACTGACAACCCGGCTTGACCACGCCCTCAAAGAGAACGCGGTGATCGGCATTGGCGTTTTCAACATCAACGGCCCCAATCCAGCTGTGCATGTCGGTGCGAAGGTCTCCCCAGCGATGGTGGTCGAGTACGAACGACGAGACAGAAGCCGTTCGCTCGATTTTCCCGTCACCGGCCTTGACCGCATCATCACATTCGTCGAGGGGGAGGTGTTCGGACGAATCGCGCGCGCACTTGGCGCGTAACTGCTCCTGAGCTCAGCTGAGTGGGACGCGATGATCCTCCTCGTCCGGTGGGTCCGCAAGATCGGCCACAATTGCGATATGACCGTGATCGACGAGCACGCCCGCATTCCCGCGCTCGATGAGGCGGCGCTCGGACGGCTGACGCGGGCGCTCGACCGCGACGGCGTGGTGGCGGCGATGTTGATCGGCTCGCACGCGCGCGGCACCGCCGGCCCGCTGTCGGACATCGACATCGCCTTCTGGCACGAGCCGTCGCTGCACGGCCAGGAGCTCATGCAGCTGCGCCTGGAGCTCGCCCGCGACGCCGCGCACGCGCTGGGCACCGACGAGGTGGACATCGTGGCGCTCAACCACGCCCCGCCGCTAATCCGCCAGCGCGCGATCCGCGACGGGCGGCGCCTGCTCGAGCGTTCCTCCAAGGCCCGCGTGCGCCTTGAGGCGCGAGCGATCGTCGAGTACCTCGACACGATCCCGCTGCGCGAGGAGCTCGCGCGCGGCCAGCGTCATCGCATCGAAGAGGGCCGCTTTGGTCGACGCTGACAGTGTCGCCAACCGCCTGCAGCGGCTCGACACGCTGCTGCGCGAGCTGGACGCCATCCGCGCGGGCGGGCGCGACGCGTACATGGCCGAGGCGCGTACGCGCCTCGCGGCCGAGCGCGCGTTGCAGCTGGCGATCCAGAGCTGTATCGACATCGGCGCACACCTCGTCTCCGAGCTCGGTCTCCAGGCTCCCGCCGACTACCGCGGCGTGTTCGCCAGCCTGTGCCCTGCTGGCCTGGACACCGAGCTTGCCGAGCGCCTCGCCGCGGCCGCCGGCATGCGCAACATCCTCGTCCACGGCTATCTCGATGTGGACGATCAGCTCGTGTGGGACGCGCTCGCTCGCCTGGATGACCTACGTGCCTTCGCCGCCGCCGCCCGGCGGATCGCCGACGCGAGCTGACGGCTCCTCCTCGGACGGCACGTTTCTACTTGGACAGTCCTGCCGCCAGCAGTCCCTCGGCGTGATCGAGGTACACGCGGTTGCGCCAGATCCTGTCGCCGCGAAAATCGAGGACGCACGCGAATGGCGTATCGACCGGGACGCCGCTGGCCTTGCCGCGTCCGTTCATCCTGCCCAGCACAAGCACGCGGTCGCCAAGATCGCGAAACTCCTCAGCGAGGACTTGTAGCTCCTCCCAGTTCGCGCTGGTGTCAGCGGCGAATTTCTCGACGCCGTCGCGTCCGTGGTAGCCACCGCCGTCGAGCGCCCTCACGATTGCCGGGTACCACTCGAAGTCGGGGGTCGCAAGCTCGGCGAACAGGCCATCGACATCACGGCGGTTGTAGGCGTCGATCACTCGCTTGGCAACATCCACCTTGTCTGCGGGCATGCACCTCGGAGTATCGCGCAGCCTGCAGCGGCGCCCCCAACAGCGACGGCGGCGTTAGCGCGCTGGCCCGTCAAGACCCGGTTTGTCGCGGGGAGCTCGTTTGAGCTCAACGGCGTTTGCCCGCGATCGGCGGGATGCTGAGATCGAGTTGCTGCAGACGCTGCGGGTCGAGAAGAACATCGATTTGGGCGATCTTCCCGTTCGTGACGGTGAACGCCATCACCGAAAACAGGCGGTCGGGCGGGGCCACCACGGCCCCGGCGAAGCCGTTCACGAGCGCGGGCCTGACGAACGGGTAGAGCTTCGAGTAGGTGGCCGTGTGCGCGGCCACGGCATCGGCGCCGTGCAGCACGAGTGAGGCGTCCGCGCGCAGGACGCCGCCGTCGATCCTCAGCTCGACGTCGGGGTCGAGCACCTCCAGCAGGGCGCCGAAGTCGCCGTCGCGCGAAGCGGCGAAGAACGCGTCGACGACACGTCTTTGCCGCGCGAGGTCGCGGTCGGGCTCCGGCGAGTTGCGCAGGCGGCGGCGGGCGCGGCTGGCGAGCTGCTGGGCGGCCGCTTCGGAGCGCTCGAGCGCGGTGGCGATGTCAGCGAACGGCACGCCGAACACGTCGTGCAGCACAAACGCGAGTCGCTCGGCAGGAGTCAGGGCGTCGAGCACCACCAGCAGCGCCAGACCTACCGACTCGGCGAGAAGCGTCTCGCGTTCGAGGTCATCCTCCTCAAAGCCGACCACGGGATCGGGGACGTGCACCGACAGCTCCTCGCGTCGCGCTTTGCGCGAGCGCAGCATGTTCAGACACACCCGCCCGACGACCGTCGTCAGCCAGGCGCGCATGTTCTCAACGGTCGTGGGGTCCTGGTCGCGAATCCGCAGCCACGCTTCCTGCAGGGCATCGTCGGATTCGCTGACCGATCCGAGCATCCGGTAGGCGACCGCGCGAAGATGCGGTCTGTGCTGCTCGAACCGCTCGGTCAGCCACTCGCGCTCGTCCATCGTCAGCTCCGCGCTCCCATGATCAGTCGCTCACCAGTGGTCGTGGTAGGCGAGGCCGGTGGTGAGTGCCACCGCCGCCAGGAGCAAGAAGAACAAGGCTCCGCCGATCTGGCGGTCGCGGACTCGCAGGTGAGCGCTCGCAGCGCACATGAAGTACAGGACGAGGCCGATCGCTGCAGCCGTCCCAAGCGCCGGCACGGCGAAGCCTGCCAGAAGTCCGACCGCGCCGGAGGCCAGCAGTGCGCCAAGCGGGACCATCCATCGTGTGGAGACCTGTACCCGGTCAGCGACGACCTTGACCGACTCGGCGCCGACGAAGTCCAAGCAGGCGGCATAGCCGTTCGCGAGCGCCGCCAGGATCGTGGTAACGAGATAGGTGACATGCATGCCTCCTAGACACGCGCCGCCCGAAGAACCTGACAGGCGACGATGCCAGAGCGTCCGGTCGCGGGCCGCGCCCAGCTCTGAGAAGAGTCCCACAGCTACCGCCGCGAGCAACGCCGCGGCTACCCAGCGCCAATGTCCGCCTCGGATGTCAACGCCGCATCTGCCGAGCGAGTGGCGACTTTCGCCGCCTGCTTGGCGCCGACGACGGGCGCGAGCACGAAGTAGGTGGCCGCTGGCAGCAACTCGGGCAGCACGCGCACGCGCCCGCGCAGCGTCTGGCTGAAGCACAGCTCGAACAGGCCGCCGGAGATCGCTTCGCCGATGACCCGTGGCTGGCGCGCCTGCAGCGCGCGCTCGCGCGGGTCGGGGGCGAGCATGCGCGCGTACTCCACCGCGCCCTTGGCGCTGCGCTCGGCCGTGCGCTGGGTGGCGGTGAGCGCGTCCACGAGCGCCATGTGCGCAAAGGCGGGCTCGGCGGCGAGGAAGTCGAACAGGGCGCCGATCCCCGCGCGCACGGAGTGCTGCCAGTCACGTTGCGCGGCGCTCGCGTGCTGCACGGCGGCGAGGCTCTTGTGGTGACCGACCTCGTAGGCGACCAGGAAGGCGTCCTCCTTGCCGGTGAAGTGCGTGTAGAACGCGTTCAGCGAGACAGCCGCCGCTTCGGCGATGCGCTCGCAGATCAGCCCCGCGTAGCCGCGCTCGCTGGTGAGGTTGGCGACCGCGTCGAGGATGCGCTCGCGCTGGCTGTGCACGACCAGGCTGCGCGAGACGCTCGCGCGGGCACCCACGAGGCCGCGGCGCTCGGCGGTGGCGATGTGCGGGAACAGCGTCCCCGGAGCGCGTCCACCGGCGAGCATCGCCGGCGTGCGCGGCGGCGTGCGCGCGCGCTGTTGCAGGCGCATCATCGAGCGCGGCACGGGGTAGTAGGAGGTCGCCCACTCCACGAGCGCCGGCACGAGGCCGCTGAGCTGTGAGTAGTGACCGCTCCGTGCGCGCGTGTACAGCACCCGGTTGAAGCCGCCGATGATCGCGCGCAGCACGGGGTTGGGGCCGGGCGGCAGCTGCAGGCCCGCCGTGAGCAGGTCTTCGAAGCTCCCCAACAGCTGCTCGCGGCGCTCGATCCCCGCGGGTCCGGTGGAGCTGACCTCCAGCAACACGAGGCGCAGCGCGTGAGGGCGCTCGCTCGCCCACTCGAACAGCGCGCTGACACCCGCCCGCGCGCTGGCGGCGGTCTCGCTCTCCCGCAGGTAGGCCTCGGTCACGTGCTCGACGACGTCGCGCGCGAGCACGTCGTAGGTCTCCAGCAGGCACGCCTGCTTATTGGGGAAGTGCTCGTAGAACGCCTTGCGCGAGACGCCCGCGCGTGCGATCACGTGCGCGACGGTCGTCTTCGCATACCCCTGCTCGCCGATCGCGTCGATCAGCGCCGCCATCAGCCGCTGGCGCTGGTTGCCGGCGACCTCCTCGCGCGAGAGCGAGTGCGGCCCGCGCGGGAGCTCGGAGGGGGCGCGCGCGCCGCTGCTGCGGATGCCGGCCACGGTAGCCCCGAACCTATCGCGTGCGGCGCATGCGCGTGCGGAGCCTCGCAGTTACCGACATAGAAATTTATATATGAGTAAGATACGTTCGCAGATGGTTCCGACAGCTACCGCCACGAACGCCACGCGCACGCGCCTGCCGCGCGCGGAGCGCATGGAGCAGACGCTGGCGGCGGCGCACGCGCTGTTCGCCGCGCGCGGCTATCGCCCGGTGACGATGGACGAGGTGGCAGCCGCGGTGGGTGTGACCAAGCCGCTGCTGTACAACTACTTCGGCAACAAGGAGCGCCTGTACCTGGCGTGCATGGAACCGGCGGGCGACGCGCTGGTGGCGGCGGTGGTGGGTGCGGTCGAGCGGACCTCCACCCCCCAGGAGGCGCTGCGCGCCGGCATCCACGCGTTCTTCGCGTTCGTCGACCAGGACCGCGGCTCCTGGCGGGTGCTGTTCGACGAGACGCTGCCCGCCGAGGGCGGAGTGGCGCGGCGGGTGGGCGAATACCGCACGCGCATCGTCGAGCTGGTCGCCCAGGCGCTGCTCGCACAGCCGTCGGTGTCCTCGCAGCTGCAGGTGGAAGCGCTGTCCGTGGCGCTGCTCGGCGCAGCGGAGGCGCTGGTGCGCTGGTGGCTGCGCAGCGAAGCGCTCACCGCGAGCGCGACCGCCGAGCTGCTAATCGCGACCGTCGAGCCCGGCTTGGCGGCGCGCGTGAAGATCCACGGCTGGCCGCGCGACGAGGGGCGCGGCGAGGGGCGCGAGCCTGACCGGGGTGCCAAGGAGGGCGCGCGCCGATGAGCGCGAGCGTCCGGCGCGTGGCGGTGCTCGGCGGCAACCGCATCCCGTTCGCGCGCTCGAACTCCGCGTACGCACAGGCGTCCAACCACGACATGCTGGTGGCGGCGCTCGACGGGCTGATCGTGCGCTACGGGCTCGACGGGGAGCTGCTGGGCGAGGTGGCCGCGGGGGCGGTGCTCAAGCACCCGCGCGACCGCGACCTGACGCGCGAAGCGCTGCTGAGCACGCGCCTGGCGCCGCAGACCCCCGCATATGACGTCCAGCAGGCGTGCGGCACGGGCCTGGAGGCGGTGATCCTGGTGGCGAACAAGATCGCGCTGGGGCAGATCGACGTGGGCATCGCGGGGGGCGTGGACACGACTTCCGACGCGCCGCTCGCGCTGAACGAGAGCCTGCGCAAGCTGCTGATGGAGGCCAACCGCACGCCCGACGCGAAGGGCCGGCTGCGGTTGCTCACGCGGCTGCGCCCCAGCCAGATCGTGCCGGAGATCCCCCGCAACGTGGAGCCGCGCACGGGCCTGTCGATGGGCGAGCACTGCGCGCTCATGGCCGGCGAGTGGGGCATCGCGCGCGCCGAGCAGGACGAGCTGGCGGCCCGCAGCCACCAGCGCATGGCCGCCGCCTACGAGCAGGGCTTCTTCGCCGACCTGCTCACGCCGTACGCCGGGCTGGAGCGCGACCAGAACCTGCGCGCGGACTCCACCGTGGAGAAGCTCGCCAAGCTGCGCCCCGTGTTCGGCGGGCCGGACGGCACGATGACGGCCGGCAACTCCACGCCGCTCAGCGACGGCGCCTCGGCGGTGCTGCTGGCGAGCGAGGAGTGGGCGCGCGAGCGCGAGCTGCCGGTGCTCGCGTACCTCACCCACGCGCAGACCGCGGCCGTCGATCACGTGGGCGCGGGCGCCGGCGGCAACGGCAACGGCCCGCGCAAACGCGAGGGCCTGCTGATGGCGCCCGCGTACGCGATGCCGCGGATGCTCGACCGCGCGGGGCTGGCGCTGGGCGACTTCGACCTGTATGAGATCCACGAGGCGTTCGCCGCGCAGGTGCTGTGCACGCTGCGCGCGTGGGAGGACCCGGTGTTCTGCCGCGAGCGCCTGGGACGCGAGCAGCCACTCGGCGCGATCGACCGCGAGCGGCTGAACGTCCACGGCGGCTCGCTCGCCGCCGGGCACCCGTTCGCGGCGACCGGCGGGCGGATCGTGGCGTCGCTGGCGAAGGCGCTGCGCGAGCGCGGCTCGGCGCGCGGCGTGGTGAGCGTGTGCGCGGCCGCCGGCCAGGGCGTGGTCGCGGTGCTGGAAAGCGGCGGGCAGCCGGCGTGAGCGACCGCTACGTCACGCTCGTGAACACCCGCCCCGGCGGCATGCTCGCGCGGCGCGTGGGGCTGCCGCGGCCGGTGGCGCTCGAGCGCTACCGCCCCGGCGAGCCGGTGATCCGCGGGCGCGTGCTCGTCGGCGGCGCGGGCGGGGAAGGCGTTGCGCGACCGCTGCTGGACGCGCTCGTGGGCGCGCTCGGCGAAGCGGGATGCGAGCTCGCGACGAGCGTGGACGACGAGCGCCTGCGCGCGGTCGTCGCGCAGGCGGGCCTCGACGCGACGGTGTTCAACGGCGAGGCGCCCGGCGAGCAGCGCTTCAAGGCGCTGGTGCTCGACGCGTCGGGGATCGCCGACTCCAGCGAGCTGGTGGCGCTGCACGCGTTCTTTCACCCCACCGTGCGCCGCCTGGAGCGCTGCGGGCGGGTGATCGTGCTCGGGCGGCCGGCCGGCGAGTGCACGTCCGTCAGGCAGCAGACCGCCCAGCGCGCGCTGGAGGGCTTCACGCGCTCGCTCGGCAAGGAGCTCGGCGGCGGCTCTACGGTGCAGCTCGTGCTGGTGGGCGCGGACGCCCACGACGGGATGGCCTCGACGCTGCGCTTCCTGCTCTCGCCGCGCTCGGCGTACGTGTCAGGCCAGGTGATCCGGCTCGGCGGCGGACACGCGGGCGCCGGCGGAGCCCCTGAGGACGCCGGGGCTGGACAGATCGACTGGGAGCGTCCGTACGGCGGGCGCACCGCCCTGGTGACGGGCGCTTCGCGCGGGATCGGCGAGGCGATCGCGACGACGCTGGCGCGCGAAGGCGCGCACGTCGTGGGGCTGGACGTGCCCGCGCTGTCCGGCGAGCTGCAAAGCGTGAGCGCGCGCCTCGGCGGCGAGGCGCTGGAGCTCGACATCACCGCGCCTGAGGCGCCAGCGCTGCTGGCCGAGCGCTTCGCGGACGGGTTGGATGTGGTGGTGCACAACGCGGGCGTCACCCGCGACCGCACGCTGGCGAAGATGCCCCGCGAGCGCTGGAGCGAGCTGATCGACATCAACCTGTCGAGCCAGGAGCGCATCGACGACGCGCTGCTGGCGGCCGGCGCGCTCGAGGCCGGCGGGCGGATCGTGTGCGTGTCGTCGATGAGTGGCATCGCGGGCAACGCCGGCCAGACCAACTACGCGACCTCCAAGGCGGGCGTGATCGGCAGGGTGCAGGCGCTCGCGCCCGTGCTCGCAGAGCGCGGGGCGACGATCAACGCGGTCGCGCCGGGCTTCATCGAGACGCGGATGACCTCCGCGATGCCGCTCGCCATCCGCGAAGCCGGCCGGCGCATGAGCAGCCTCGGCCAGGGCGGGGAGCCGGTGGATGTGGCGGAGACGATCGCGTGGCTCGCGCACCCCGCCTCCGGGGCGGTCAACGGCAACGTGGTCCGCGTGTGCGGCCAGAACCTGCTGGGGGCGTGATGGTAACGCGCGAACTTGACAGCGCACCGGGGTTCGTGGGGTTGTACGCGCGCACGCTCGCGCCGCTCGTGCCCGGTGCCTCGCGGCTGCCGTGGGTGGGCGGCGGCGGCCGGGAGATCCCCGACCTGGCGCTGTCGTTGATGGGCGCGCGGGCGGAGCCTGGGCGCGTGGCGGAGTACGCACGCGTGTGCGGCTTTCTGATCGGCGAGGAGCTCCCGGCCACCTACCCGCACGTGCTCGCGTTCCCGCTGCACCTCGCGCTGATGGCCGACCCGAGCTTCCCGTTCGCGGCCGTCGGGCTGGTGCACGTGGCCAACGAGATCGCGCAGCTGCGGCCGCTCGGGCTGGGTGAGCGGCTGGACCTGCGCGTGCACGCCACCCCGCTGCAGGAGCACCCGCGCGGACGGGTGTTCTCGCTGGTGAGCGAGGCGCGCATCGGCGACGAGCTCGTGTGGCGGGAGCTCAGCACGATGCTGCGTCGCGGTGGAGGAGGAGGAGGAGCAGGAGGAGGAGGCGGCGGCGGGGGCGGGAAGGCCCCGGCCGAGGAGCTCGCGACACCGTCGGCGCCGTTCGCTGCCGAGTGGCAGCTGCCGGGCGATCTCGGACGGCGCTACGCGGCGGTGTCGGGCGATCGCAACCCCATCCACCTGCACCCGCTGAGCGCACGCGCGCTCGGCTTCCCTCGCGCGATCGCGCACGGGATGTGGACGAAGGCGCGCTGCCTGGCCGCCCTGCAGCAGGACGAGGCGGCGCGCGGCACGCTCGCCGGCGCGTTCAGCGTGCAGGTGCGCTTTCGCCGGCCGATCCTGCTGCCGGCGCGCGTGGGCTTCGCCAGCGCCGCGGACGGCGAGGGGGCGTTCCGCTTCGGCGTACGCGACGCGGCAAGCGACACCGACCACCTCGACGGGCGCCTGCAGCCGCTCGCCGGTGGCCAGCTGCCTCCACTCGAAGCCGGCATCCGCGCGGAAAGGACGGCACGGTGAACGCCGGCGAACGCAGCATGGGACTGGGCCTGCGCGCGCTCAACCGGCTGGCCGGCTCGGAGCTGCTCGACCGCGTGGGCCAGCGCGGCCGTGTGCAGCGCTGGGTCTACCAGGGCACGCGCCACGGCTTTCGCGCGGTGGGGGCGACGAGCCGCAGCTTCAATGCGGCAGCCAAGCTCACGCGTCCCGCCCGCCAGAGCCACGCGCGCTCCTCGGACCTGTTCGACGTGAGCTTCGACGAGGAGCAGCAGATGCTGCGCGAGGCGATCGGCGCGTTCGCCGCCGAGCAGGTGCGCCCGGCGGCACTGGCCGCCGACGGGGCGTGCGCGACACCGCCGGAGCTGCTCGCGCAGGCCAGCGAGCTGGGCATCACCACGCTCGGGGTGCCGGAGGAGCTCGGCGGCGTCATGGCCGAGCGCTCGGCGGTCACGAGCATGCTCGTCGCCGAGGCGCTCGCGCACGGCGATGTGGGCATCGCGCTGGCCGCGCTCGCGCCGGGCGCGGTGGCGAGCGCGCTCGGGCTGTGGGGCGACGCCGACCAGCAGGCGAGCTACCTGCCGGCGTTCACCGGCGAGCACCCGCCGGCGGCGGCGCTCGCGCTGGTGGAGCCGCGGGCGCTGTTCGATCCGCTGCGGTTGAGCACCCGCGCCCGCCGCCAGGAAGGCGACTGGGTGCTGAGCGGCGTGAAGGCGCTCGTGCCGCGCGCGGCACAGGACGAGCTGTTCGTGATCGCCGCGAACGCCGACGGCCTGGGGCCGGCGCTGTTCGTGGTGGAGTCCTCCAGCAAGGGCCTGTACACCGAGCGCGAACCGGCGATGGGCCTGCGCGCCGCCGCCACCGGGCGCGTGGGCCTGGAGGACGTGCGCGTGCCGGCCGGCGCGCTGCTCGGCGCAGCCACCCCCACATCGTCATCCACCGTCGCGTCGTCATCGAAGGTAGATGACGACGATGCGTCCCCGGAGGGGCAGGGCAGCGCGGAGGTGTACCTGGAGTGCGTGCAGCGCGCGCGGATCGCGTGGTGCGCGCTGGCGGTGGGCGCGGCGCAGGCGGTGCTCGACTACGTGATCCCCTACGTCAACGAGCGTGTGGCGTTCGGCGAGCCGATCTCCAACCGTCAGGCGGTGGCGTTCGCAGTGGCGGACGTGGGCATCGAGCTGGAGGGCATGCGCCTGCTCACCTACCGCGCCGCCAATCGCGCGGACATCGGCAAGGACTTCGCCCACGCGAGCGCGCTCGCGCGGCGGCTGTGCGTGGAGAAGGGCGTGCGCATCGGCTCCGACGGCGTGCAGCTGCTCGGCGGTCACGGCTACGTGAAGGAGCATCCGGTGGAGCGCTGGTACCGCGACCTGCGGGCGATCGGCGTGATGGAGGGCGCCCTGCTCGTGTGAGCGGCGGGCGAGCATGATCAGCCTCGAGACACCCAAGAAGTTCCGCCCGCTGGTCGCGCAGGCCCACCAGGTCGCCACGGAGGTCTTCCGTCCGATCTCGCGCAAGTACGACCTGGCCGAGCACGAGTACCCGAAGGAGCTCGACATGCTGGCGTCGCTGATCGACGGCATGAACGCCGGCAGCGACATCGGCGGCGCCGGCGCGACCGGCGTGCGGCGCGAGCGCACGAACGGCGACGGCGCCAACCGCAACGGCTCGAACCTGTCGACGGTGCTCGGGGTGATGGAGCTGTGCTGGGGCGACGTGGGCCTGCTGTTGAGCATGCCCAGGCAGGGTCTCGGCAACGCGGCGATCGCGTCGGTGGCCAGCGAGGAGCAGCTGCAGCGCTACGAAGGCCGCTGGGCGGCGATGGCGATCACCGAGCCGGAGGCCGGCTCGGACTCCGCGTCGATCCGCACGACGGCGGTGCTGGACGGCGACGAGTACGTGCTGAACGGGGAGAAGATCTACGTCACCTCCGGTGAGCGCGCGGACCTGATCGTGGTGTGGGCGACGCTCGACCGCTCCCAGGGCCGCGCGGCGATCAAGTCGTTCGTGGTCGAACGCGAGAACCCGGGGTTGAAGCTCGACCGCCTCGAGCACAAGCTCGGCATCCGCGCCTCCGACACGGCCGCCTTCCGCTTGGAGGACTGCCGCGTGCCGAAGGAGGACCTGCTCGGCAGCCCCACGATCGACGTCAAGCAGGGCTTCGGCGGGGCGATGCAGACGTTCGACAACACGCGCCCGCTGGTCGCCGCGATGGCCGTGGGGCTGACGCGCGCGTGCCTGGAGGAGACGCGCGCGCAGCTGGAGCGCGCGGGCGTGACGCTCGACGACACCGCGCCCGCCTACACCCAGCACGCCGCCGCGGCGCGCCTGCAGGCGATGGAAGCCGACTACGAGGCGGCGCGCCTGCTCACGCTGCAGGCCGCGTGGATGGCCGACAACTCGAAGCCCAACTCGCTGCACGCGTCGATGGCCAAGGCCAAGGCGGGGCGCACGTGCGTGGAGGTCTCGCTGGGCTGCGTCGAGCTGTGCGGCAGCCTCGGCTACAGCGAGCTCGGGCTGCTGGAGAAGTGGGCGCGCGACGCGAAGATCCTCGACATCTTCGAGGGCACCCAGCAGATCCAGCTGCTGATCGTCGCGCGGGGGCTGTTGGGGAAGACCTCGGCGGATCTACGCTGAGGGGCGCGGGTCGGGCGCACCGGCACGTCGGCCGTGCGACATTAGTCGCCCACGCCCTCGAACAGCGCCGCCACGTCGAGGTCCGTCACACCCTCGGCCGGTGAGGGCACGCGCGTGCCGATCCCGTAGGTCTCGCAGTGTCGGTAGCCCTTCGGACCGGGGTCGCTTCGCACCTCCACCACGGCTGCTGGCACATCCACGAGCCAGTACAGCGGCATGCCGGCACGCGCGTATACGTCGGCCTTCTTGCCGCGATCCTTGCTTTGCGAAGTGACCGCCACCTCGACGATGAGCGCCGCCGTGCGCGGGTGGTGATCGAAGGACGGCTCGCCCTCGGTCAGCACCAGATCCGGCTCGGGCTCGGAGCTCGGCAGCACTTCCAGGGGCAGCTGCACGCCCAGCCATGCCCGCGCTGGCGCGCAATGTCGAGTGAGACGCCTAATCACGACCGCATGCGATACGCCCTGAGGGCTCATCTCGACCAGCAGGCCGTCGAGCAGCTCGACCGGCTCGCCTTCGAGCGCCCCCGTGGCAACGAGCTGGTTGTAGGTCCCAACATCCATCCGATAGAGCGGCAGCTCGGATGTGGTGTGAACGTTTTGGACTGCGCCAGTCGCCATGAGCACATTCTCGCAGGCGACGATACGGCCGGCCTGGGATGGTTCTCTCACGCCAACAAGCCGCGAAAGCAGAGGAAGCTCAGCGCCGCGAACGGCCCTACCCCTCGATCGCCGCGTACACCTCGTCGATCAGTTTCAGGCGGTCGGGGAGCTGGAAGTTCTCGGCCAGGTAGCGCTCAGTGTCCGCGCGCGACTCCCCGTTGAGCGCCATGTTCAGTGCGATCAGGCGCGCGCCGTCCACGTCGCCTGCGCCCGCTTCGCCGATCGGCGCCTGCGCCGGTGGTTGGGCGGCGGGCGCCGACAGCGCGCTGTCGAGCTCCGCTTCAAACGGGCTCTGCGCCGGCACCGGCTCGTATTGCGGCTGCGGCTCTGGTTCGTAGGCGCGCGCCGCTTCGGCTTCGCCGGCGCCGCGCCCGGAGGCGGCGTCGTAGAGCTCGCTCATCCCCGTCTCCACCGCCTGCAGGTCGGCGGCCAAACGGCCGCCGCCGGCGCGCAGGCTCTCGATCAGCGCGCCCACCTCGCCGTCCATCGAGCCCACGTGCTCGACCAGCCGGGCGGTCACCTGGGCGACGGCGCTGACGTGCTGGCGCGCGCGCTCGATCGCCTCCTCGCGCGTACGGTCGGCGTCGCGGTCGGCGTCCTCGCGCACCTGGCGCGCATTCTCCAGCGCATGACGCTCGATTTCCGCGGCGGCCGTCTCGGCCGCCTGGATGATGCTCTGCACGTGCGTGCCGGCGGTGGCGGCAACGGACACCTCACCGCCGCCGGTGATGACCTTGCGCTGCAGCTCTTCGAACTCCCCGGCCAGCGCCCGCAGGTGCGCATCCACCGCTGCGGGGTCGTACCCGCGCCGGCCGATCGGAAAGTCTCGACGCTCGATTGCCTGCCGATCGAACTCCACGGCGGTGAATCCTAGGCGATCTGGCTGTCGGAGGGCTGGCCTGCTGCAGCGTCGCTTGCACCGGCGCTCGCCGGGGTGGCTCCTTGCCTGCCCAGCTCGGCGAGATCGCGGCGCAGCTCGCGCAGCTCATCGCGCAGCTGTGCTGCGTACTCGAAGCGCAGATCGTCCGCCGCGGCGATCATCTCCTCCTCGAGCTCCACCGCCAGGCGCTCGAGCTCGTGGGCCGGCATCTCCCCTGCGTCGCCGTTCCCGCGCCGGCTGGTGCGGCGTTTGCGTCCGCGCGGCAGCTTGGACTCGGCCTGCAGGAACTCGGCGATGTCGGAGATGCCCTTGACGATCGTCGCGGCGGTGATCCCGTGCTGCTCGTTGTAGGCGAGCTGGATCGCGCGGCGGCGGTCGGTCTCGGAGATCGCGGCGCGCATCGCCTTGGTCTCCTTGTCGGCGTACATCAGCACGGTGCCGTCGACGTTGCGCGCGGCGCGGCCGATCGTCTGGATCAGCGAGGTCTCGCCGCGCAGGAAGCCCTCCTTGTCGGCGTCGAGGATCGCCACCAGCGAGACCTCGGGCAGGTCGAGGCCCTCGCGCAGCAGGTTGACGCCCACGAGCACGTCGTACTCGCCCAGGCGCAGGTCGCGGATGATCTGGATGCGTTCGAGCGTGTCCACCTCGGAGTGCAGGTAGCGCGTCTTGAAGCCCATCTCCAGCAGGTACTGCGACAGGTCCTCGGACATCTTCTTGGTCAGCGTCGTCACCAGCACGCGCTCGTCTTTCTGCACGCGCTTGCGGACCTCGTTCATCAGGTCGTCGATCTGGTTCTTGGTCTCGCGCACCTGCACCACCGGGTCGACGATGCCGGTCGGGCGCACGATCTGCTCGACCACGCGCGTGGACTGCGCGCGCTCGTACTCGCCTGGCGTGGCCGACACGAACAAGAGCTGCGGGGTGATCGTCAGGAACTCGTTGAACGTCTGCGGGCGGTTGTCCAGCGCGCTCGGCAGGCGAAAGCCGTAGTCGACGAGCGTCTGCTTGCGCGAGCGGTCGCCCTCGTGCATGCCGCCGATCTGCGGCACCGTCTGGTGGGACTCGTCGATGAAGCAGACGAAGTCCTCGGGGAAGTAGTCGAGCAGGCAGTAGGGCCTGGAGCCGGGCGCGCGGCCGTCGAGGATGCGCGAGTAGTTCTCGATGCCCGAGCAGAAGCCCACCTCCCTGAGCATCTCCATGTCGTACTGGGTGCGCTGGCGCAGGCGGTGGGCCTCGAGCTGCTTGCCTTCGGACTCGAGCTGCTCGCAGCGCGCGTTCAGCTCCCTGGCGATCTCTTCCACGCCCGCCTCGATCGTGCCCTCCTTGACGTTGTAGTGGGTCGCCGGCCAGATCGCCGCGTGCTCGATGTCGTCGGCGAGCAGCTCGCCGGTGAGCGGATCGAACTGCTGCAGGCGTTCGACTTCGTCGCCGAACATCGTCGCGCGGAAGGCCGTCTCGGCGTAGGCGGGGAACACCTCGAGCGTCTCGCCGCGCACGCGGAAGGAGCCGCGCGAGAGCACGCTGTCGTTGCGCGTGTACTGGATCGAGACGAGCTTGCGCAGCAGCGCGTCGCGGTCGATCTCCTCGCCGCGCTTGAGGATCTGCATGTTCATCTCGTACGTCTCCGGCGAGCCGAGGCCATAGATGCACGAGACGGAGGCGACCACGATCACGTCGCGGCGCGCGAACACCGCGGCGGTGGCCGCGTGGCGCAGGCGATCGACCTCCTGGTTGATCGCCGAGTCCTTCTCGATGTACAGGTCGCGGCTGGGGACGTACGCCTCGGGCTGGTAGTAGTCGTAGTAGGAGACGAAGTACTCGACGGCGTTCTCGGGGAAGAAGGTGCGGAACTCGTTGCACAGCTGGGCGGCGAGCGTCTTGTTGTGGGCGATCACCAGCGCCGGACGCTGCACCGCCTCGATCACGCCCGCCATCGTCATCGTCTTGCCCGTTCCGGTCGCTCCCAGCAGCGTCTGGAAGCGTTCGCCCTTCTCCACGCCCTGGGCGAGCGCGTCGATCGCCTTGGGCTGGTCGGCGGTGGGGGTGAAGACGGCGTCGAGCTTGAAGTCGGGCATGGGCGGCGGGAGCTCTACGGTAGCTGCCCGGTCAACCTCTGGCGGCTCAGCCCAACACGGCGGGCAACGGCAGGCTGTAGGTGGCGAAGCCGCGCGTGGAGTGGGTGTTCTCCCGCACGCTGCTGATCAGCCGATAGACGCCCGCCTTCGCCGCGGCGGGCACGGTGATGGTGATGCGAAAGCGCCCGCTCGACGGGGGTGTGACGCGCTTGACAACGGTGGTCTTGCCGCATTCCAGCTCCTGCTGAACCGCGATCTGCGCAACCGGCTTGGCCAGGGGCGACACGACCTGACCGACGAGCGTGACTGCATCGCCGGAGACCTGCGGGGGTTCCAGGCTGAGACGGCGCGTGAGCTTGAGGTTCAGCGAGCGCTGACTGCCCGACTCGGCCTGGTAGCGCGCGTTGTCGCTGTCGCGAAGGCTCACCGCCGGCAGGGGCGCGGTCGTCGAGAACTGGCCGTTCGTGGCGACCGTCGCCGCAGCCACCGCCTTGCCACCGTCGAAGATGATCTTCACCTTCTTGCCATCCAGGCTCTTGGCCGCGCTGCCCTCGAGCTCGACGCGGCTGCCGCGAATGAGCACGTCGTTGAGGACGAGCGGGCGTTTGTTGCAGCCGAGCAGCAGTTCTTCGACGGCTGCCGGGGTGCTGGCGATGCCGGCCAGTGGCGCAGCGGAGGAGCTGAACGCGGCCGTTCCCGAGTTGCTGAGCCGTTCTGAGCTGCCACCGTTGTTGGTTGAGGCTTTGTGTTCGGGTTCAGATTCTTTTTTGGGTTCGGGTTCTGGTTCGTGCTTGGGTTCTGGTTCTTCTTCGGGCGTGCGCACAAACACCCACGTCGCACCTTGCTCACCGTTGTCGTCGGGGGCCCCAACCAGCGCGGTGTAGCCGTCGGCGGACAGCGCCGCGCTCGCTCCCTCATGCGCGAACGGCGCCGCACCGGTTATCAGGAATTTCTCCTGTTCACCCCAGGTCGTGCCAGCGCGTACGAACGCCCAGGCCGCTCCCAGCGAGACGTTGTCGTTCGGAGCGCCAATCACAGCCGTGTCGCCGTCTTCTGAGAGCGCGACGCTTTGGCCCTCCAGGTCCGATTCCAGCGTCCCTGCGCCGTTGCCCTGGAGCGGTGGACCCTGCTGTTCCCAGTTTTCGCCACTGCGGACGTACACCCACGCGCCGCCCGTGTCGTTCTTGTAGCCAGGCCCGCCGACAAGGGCGGTGTCGCCGTCGCCTGCCAGCGCGACGCTCTCACCCTGGGCGGCTTCCAGCCCCGCGCCCGAGCCCTGCGGGAGCTTGACCTGTTCCTTCCATTCGCTGCCGTTCCACGCGAACACCCATGCTCCGCCAGCTTCGCGTTCGCCTTTTTCGCCTTCGGACCTCGGCCCGCCAATCAGCGCCGTGTCGCCGTCAGCGGACAGTGCCACGCTCTTCCCCTGCTGTCCGATCGCCGTGCCGTGGTGACCGACGAGCGGCCCGCCCTGCTGCTTGAATTCGCTGCCGTTCCACCTGAACACGAAGGCCGCACCCACTCCTCTAACGCCGCCTTCTTCGTTGTCTTCGGCACCGATCAGCGCGATTTCGCCGTTGGCGGAGAGGGCGACGCTCGAGCCCTGACTCGCTTTCTTGGTCGCGCCTGCGCCACCGGCAACGAGCTTCTTGCCCACCTGTTCCCACTTCGTGCCGTTGCGCCTGAAGACCCACGCGGCGCCGTAATAGTCTTCGTCTTCGCCCTCGTCCTCGGGACCACCGATCAGCGCCGTATCGCCGTTCGCCGAGAGCGCCACGCTGTGACCCTGCTGCGCATCGCCGCTGCCTTCGCTGCCGATGAGCTTCGCCTGCAGCGTCCAGGTCGAGCCCGTGCGCACATACACCCAGGCGGCGCCCGCGAACTCCTCGCTGACGGATTCTTTGTAGGCGGGGCTGCCAATCAGCGCCGTATCGCCGTCGGCTGACAGCGCGACGCTGTAGCCCTGTTCGGCGAGTTCCTTGACTTCCGCGCTCGTCAGCCTTTCTCCTTGCTGCGCGAAGGGGTTTTCCATCAACGAGAACGCCTGGGTGCGGCTGGCGTCGAGACCACATAGGCCCAGAACGAGGAGCCCTGTGAGGAGCACGCGCCAGAGGACCGTCACCGGGAAGGATCCCCCTGAACGACTCACTGCGCTCGCCGACACGAACATCGGCTCCATCGAACCCCCCAAACTCTGCCGACCGGCAGACACGACTCCGCGCAACTGCGGCGTGGATATAGCGTGTAAAGCCTAGACCAAAGCCGGTGGCGGCGCGAGCTCTACTCCAGCCCCAGCTGCCGTGGGTAGGTCGCCCGATACGCACGCTCGGCCCCGAGCACGCGATGCACATATTCGCGTGTCTGCGCAAACGGGATTTCTTCGACGCTCAGCGGCTTCCCTTCGGATTGCGCCTGCGCGACCCATTTGTCGACGTTGCCCAGACCGCCGTTGTAGGCGGCCACGGCGAGCATCTGGTTGCCGCCGTAGTGGTCGAGCAGGTAGCGCAGGTAGTAGCTGCCGTAGGCGACGTTCACGCTCGGGTTGGCGAGGTCGCTGGCGGTGAAGCTCACGCCGCCGGACAGGTGCGCGAGGTAGTAGGCGGTGGAGGGCAGGATCTGCATCAGGCCCTGCGCCCCCGCTGAGGACGGCCGCGGGTCGAACTTCGTCTCCGCGTAGATCACCGCTGCGATCAGCGCCGGGTCGAGCTGCTTCTCGGCGGCTTGTTCGCGGATGATGCTCGCGTCGCTCAGCGGCAGCGCCAGGTTGCGGGTGGCCCGGTGCAGCAGTGTGGCGAGCACCACCACGAACAGCCCGGCGAGCGCGAGCGTGGCGATCGTGCGGAGGATCCGCCGGCTCATGCTCCTAGCTTGTCAAGAACGACCGACAGCTCGCGCTGTAGGTCCTGCTCGCTGCCGTCGTTGTGCACCACATATGTCGCACGCTCGGCCTTCTCCTGCTGTGAGAGCTGGCGCGCGGCCCGCTCGTCGGCGAGCGCGTGCCCGCGCGCGTCCGCGCGCCGCCGGCGCACCGACTCGTCGGCGATCACCGCGATGGTCGCGTCGTACAGCCGTTCGAGGCCCGCCTCAAACAGCAGGGGCACCTCCACCACCGCCGCACGCGGCGGTGGCCGCTGTGCGCGCACGCGCTCCAGCCAGCCGGCAACGCGGGCGCCCACCAGCGGCCACACGACGCCCTCCAGCCACGCGCGATCCTCGGCGCTCGCGAACGCCCGCCGCGCGACGGCCGCGCGATCGACAACCCCTCCTGGGGCCACCTCCTCGCCGAAGCGCGCCACCACCGGCGCGCGCAACTCCTCGCCTTCGTAGAGCTCGTGCACCACCTGGTCGCTGGAGAGCACCTCCGCCCCCAACCCCGCGAGCGCCTGCAGCGCGGTCGACTTCCCCGCCCCCATGCCACCGGTCAGCCCAACGAAGGGCACCGACGCACGCGCCTCCGACAACCGGCCGGCCGCGTCAGTCCTGCTGAGCGGACTCTGCGCTCAGCTCACCCACGGGCGCCTCGTCCTGCCCGTTGGCTGCAGCCTCGCCGCTCGTCGCATCCTGCTGGCCCTCGACGAGCTCCGGCGCCTCGCCGTTCGCCGACGGCTCCTCTGCCTGCGCTGCCTCCGCCGCTGCGGCAGGGGGCTCCTCGGCCGTCGCGGCGGCGGCTGCGGCCTCGGCGCTCGGCTGAGCCTCAGCCTCGGCGCTCGGCTCAGCCTCAGCCTCGGCGCTCGGCTCAGCCTCGGCAGCCGGCTCAGCCTCAGCAGCCGGCTCAGCCTCGGCGGAACCCTCAGCCTCCTGTGCGTCCGCTTCCTGTGCCTCGGGCGCGGGCTCTGCCCCGGCCGGGCGCGGCACGGGCAGGATCTGGTCCTCGACGCGCTTGGCCGACAGCGACAGGCGTCGGCGCTCGGAGTCGATCTCGAGGATCTTCACGCGGATCTCATCGCCCGGATGCACGATCTCGCGCGGGCTCTCCACGTGGTGGGGCGCAAGCTCTGAGATGTGCACGAGCCCCTCGACGCCGTCGAGGATCTCCACGAACGCGCCGAACGTGACCACCTTGGTGACCTTGCCGGCGAGCTCGTCACCCACGTTGTAGGTGTCCACGATCCGCTGCCACGGGTCCTCCTGGGTCTGCTTGAGGCCCAGGGAGATGCGCTGGCGGTCGCGGTCGATGTCGAGCACCTTGACCTTCACCGTGTCGCCGATGTTGAGGATCTCGCTCGGGTGGTTGACGTGCGACCAGGAAAGCTCGGAGATGTGGATCAGCCCGTCGATGCCGTCGAGATCGACGAACGCGCCGAAGTCCACGATGTTGGAGATCTGCCCTTCCACCACCAGGCCCGGCTGCAGGCGGTCGAGGATCTGCTGACGGACCTCCTTGCGCTCCTCCTCGAGCACCGCCCGGCGGGAGAGCACGACGTTGTTGCGCGAACGGTTGAGCTCGATCACCTTGGTCTCGATCTTCGTGCCCATGTATTCGTCCAGGTTGGGCACGCGGCGGATGTCCACGAGCGAGGCGGGCAGGAAGCCACGCACACCCAGGTCGATGATCAGCCCGCCCTTGACGACCTCGATCACCGTGCCCTCGACCGGCTCGCCGGACTCGGCCGCCGTTTCGATGCGCCGCCACGCTTTCTCGAAGCGCGCGCGCTTCTTGGACATGATCAGGCGGCCGTCCTGGTCCTCCTTGATGAGGACGATCGCGTCGACCTCCTCACCGAGGTGCACCTCCTCGTTCGGGTCCACCGCTTTGCGAATCGACAGCTCGTTGGCCGGGATGACGCCCTCGGACTTGTAGCCGATGTCGACGAGCACCTCGTCCTTGTCGATGCGCACCACGTGGCCCGTGACCACCTCGCCCTCCTCGATCGGACGGAAGGTCGCGTCGTAGTTGGGCACGATCCGCCCGTCGACCTCGAGCAGCAACCCGTTCGAGCCGTCGACCACGCGGGGCTGTGCGTTCTCCACCACTGTATGCACCGGCCGAAGCGTAGCGCAGCCGTATCATTGCGGCCATATGCCCGTGCGAGCGACCAAGCGGGGGGAGCAGCGCACCCGCCTGGAGCGCGACTGCGATGTGCTCGTTTGCGGCGCGAGCTTCGCCGGCCTGGCGGTCGCGCGCGAGCTCGCCGGATCGCGCGCGCGCGTGCTGATGATCGACCGTTACGCGCTCGGCGAGCGCCAGACCTCGGCGTGCGCGATGCCAACCGTGTGGATGCACGCGCTCGAGCTGATGGACTCCTGGCGCCAGAGCTTCGACGAGATGCTCGTGCACACGCCCTACCACACCGGACGTTGGCAGCTGCCGTGGTCGTTTTCCACTTTCGACTACCGCGAGCTGTGCGCGCTGCTGTTCGAGCAGGCGAGCTGCCCGGAGCTCGAGCTGGAGACCGCGACGGTGACCGGGCGCGAGGGAGACACCGTGCACACCGACCGCGGCGAGCTGAGCGCGCCGTTGATCGTCGATGCGCTCGGGTGGCGGCGCGTGCTGTCCAACGACAGCGCCATCCAGCCACCCAACGCGCGTTTGTCGCGCGGGCTCGAGGTGCATCCCGCCGGCGCCGGCGAGGAGATGGAGCTGTGGATCGATCACCGCTACGTCCGCGCCGGCTACGGGTGGAGCTTTCCCGCGCGCGACGAGCTGCGCGTGGGCGTCGGCTCGTTCTGGCCTTCGCATCACGTCAAGGAGCCCACCGTGCGCCTGGCCGGCGACCTCGGTCTCCCGCCCGACGGCTACCAGGGCAACTGGATTCCCCACCAGCTGCGCCGGGCGGTCGAGGACGGCGTGTTCTTCGCCGGCGATTCCGCCGGGCATTGTCTCCCGCTGACCGCCGAGGGCATCCGCACGGCGCTGTATTTCGGGCTCGCCTGCGGACGCGAGCTGCGCGGCGTGCTCGACGGCGGGCGCACCCGCGAGCAGGCGCTCGCCGGCTACGGCGCGTTCTCGGCCGCGCACGCACGCAAATACAGCTGGATGCTGAACGTGCAGCGCGCGATCGGGCAGATGACGCCCAGCCGCGCGGTCACCGCGATCGTGCGCGCGTTCGAGAGCCGGCGGCTGTGCCACTGGGTGTTCGAGCACTACCTGGCGATCGCGCCGCCGTCGTTTGTCGGCCAAGCAAGAGCTCTGCGGCCTCAGAGGGGCTCGCTCGCCACGAGCGCCGCATCGGCCACCGTGTCCTGAGCCACCTGACGCTTTAGCCTCGCTCACCGCTCAGCAGCCGCCGCCGACACCTCGCTGGCGCGGCCACGGCGACGCTTGCCCTCGAATGTTCGTCCACCGTTCCGCAGCGTCTGCTGCGAACCCGTGCCGACGTCCGACGCGTTTACATGGCATCGACGCTACCCCACGATGGGCATGCGGCGCTCCCAGCTCAACCGGACGCCGCGCCCCCAGCTGAAGCGGACGCGATTCGCGTGCGCCGTGCCGGCGCCGAGGACGCCGGCAGGCCGCGCAGACGCAGAACCGACGCTCGGCCGCCGTCTGAGCAGCCGGCGCCGATCGGCGAGACGCTGCTGACCGCCGGCCTGATCGATCGCGACACGCTCGCCTGGGCGCTCCAGCGCCAGGCGGAGACGGGAGAGCGCATCGGGCAGATCCTGCTGGCGGCAGGGCGCGTGCACCGCCTGGATCTGCAACGCGCGCTCGGCGAGCAATGGCAACTGCCGTTCATCGATCTGCTCACGTCCGAGATCGACGAATCGCTCGTCCGCGCGTTTGACCCCGAGATGCTGCTGAGCGAGGGCTGGGTGCCCGTGCGCAAGGAGGGTGCGCGCACGATCGTCGCCACCTGCGAGCCGCCCACGCGGGAGCTGCGCAAGCGGGTGCGTGCACATTTGGGACGGAGCTCCAAATTCAGCCTGCGGACCACCACGCCGGTTGACATCGAGCGCACGATCGTCCTGTGCTTTCGCGAGCACATCGTGCGCCGCTCGACCGGCGAGCTGATGGCCAGGCGCCCCGACCTGTCAGCCGCCGCGGGCTGGTCGGCGGGTCAGAAGCGCAGCATCCTCGTGGCGTGCGTCCTGCTCGTCGTCGGAGCGCTCGTGCAGTGGCAGCTCGCCGTTGGCTTCCTCGTGGTCGCCGCGAACGTCACGTTCATGGCGGCGGTCTCCTTCAAGCTGCTCGCGTGCCTCGTCGGGGTCGGCTGCGGGGCGCGTGTCACCGCCGTCGACGCCGAGCGCGACGACCGGCGCCTTCCCCGCTACACGGTGCTCGTGCCGGTCTACCGCGAGGCCAACGTCATCGGCGAGCTGATGCACAACCTCGGCGCGATCGACTACCCGGCCGAGAAGCTCGAGGTGCTCGTGCTGCTGGAGTCCGACGACACGGAGACGATCGAGGCCGCCCGCGCCGCGCAGCCGCCCGCCACCGTGCGCCTGGTGATCGTCCCCGACGCGCAGCCGAAGACCAAGCCGAAGGCTTGCAACGTCGGCCTGTTCCTCGCGCGCGGCGATCTGCTCGTGATCTACGACGCCGAGGACCGGCCGGAGCCGCAGCAGCTGCGCAAGGCCGTCGCCGCGTTCGAGCGCGCCGGCGCGAACACGGTCTGCCTGCAGGCGCGGCTGCGCTACTGGAACTTCACGGCCAACCTGCTCACGCGGATGTTCAGCCTCGAGTACGGGTACTGGTTCGGCACGATGCTGCCCGGCCTCGACCGCCTGGGCCTGCCGATCCCGCTGGGCGGCACATCGAACCACTTTCGCGTGCCCGCGCTGCGCGCGCTGATCGGGTGGGACCCGCACAACGTCACCGAGGACGCCGACCTCGGGCTGCGCGCGGCCGTCGAGGGCTATCGCGTCGGCGTGATCGACTCCGACACCGAGGAGGAGGCGTGTGCGGAGCTGCGCCCATGGATTCGGCAGCGTACGCGCTGGATCAAGGGCTACATGCAGACGACGCTCGTGCACCTGCGCTCACCGCGCCATCTCGTCCGCCAGGTCGGGGTGGTCGATGCGCTCGCCTTCCTGCTGCTGATCGCCGGCACTCCGCTGACGTTCCTGCTCGCGCCGATCATGTGGGCCGGAACCGCCGCCTGGTACGGCTTTGGCGAGCCGCACCTGCCGTTGCTGAACTCAGGAACCTTCTGGATGGTCGCGCTGATCAACCTGATCGTCGGCAACGGCGTGATGATCGCGCTGAACCTGATTGCCGCGATCCGCAGCGGTGAGTGGCGCTCCGCGCCGTTCACGCTGCTCAACCCGCTCTACTGGGTGCTGCACTCGATCGCCGCCTGGCGAGCGCTCGTGCAGCTGATCCGCAACCCGTTCTACTGGGAGAAGACACCGCACGGACTCGGGCGGCAAGAGAGCCCCGCGATCCGCCCAACCCTCATCCAGCCTCCGGTCCCTGCCCCCGCGCCTCCGGCGTGATCTCCAGGTAGCACATGTCCACGCGCAGCGCGTCCATCGCGCGCTCGAACAGCGCGCGGCCGAGCCCGTAGCGCCCGGCGAGCGTGCGCTCCGCGCGGAGCTCCTCCTCGCCGGCGAGCACCCGCGCGGTGGCCTCCAGCGGTGCCCCCAGCGGACGACCGCGCACGATGCACGGCGCGATCAGCACGCGCGGGTCGCGCCGCAGGCGCTTGACCTTCCCCGCGGTGCGCTCCGTGCGCACGTAGAAGCGGCCATCCGCCTGTGCTGCCCACACCGGCGTCGGCACGGCCGTGCCGTCGCGGCGGTAGGTCACGACCAGCGTGCGCTTGTGGCGGCCGACCTCCGCCACCGATCCCGTGCGCGGCGCGGACTCGATCGCCAGCGTCCCGCGGGGAGCAGTCCGTGCCTGCAGGCGAGCTCCGGGCAGCGAGCCCGGCAGGCGCCGGCCGGGCACCGGGTGTGCGCTCGGGCGGGCGGCCGAGCGGCGAGGTCCCGCTGATGTGGTCCTGTCTGTCATGCGCCGTCTCCTTCGTGCTGGAGGTGGTCGAGGACCCCGGCCAGCCGGCGGATGCCCTCGGCGATCGCGGGCTCCGGGAGGTTGGCGTAGCCGAGTACGAGTGCGTCGGTGGCTGCCGGGGGGTCGATCATGTGCGCCGAGAGTGGGTACACGCCCACGCCGCGCGCGCCGGCGAGCGCCATCAGGCGGCCGGCGTCAAACGAGCGCGGCAGCGCCACCAGCGCGTGCAGTCCCGCGGAGACGCCGCTGACGTGCGCGCCTGGGAGCTCACGCGCGACGGCCGCCACCAGGGCGTCGCGGCGGCTGCGATTGCGCCGCCTGGCCGTACGCAGGTGGCGGTCATACGCGGCGGTCTCCAGCAGCCGCGCGAGTGCGAGCTGCTCGATCGTCGAGCAGCCGAGGTCGTCGAGCAGCTTGGCTTGCAGCACGGCGTCGAACAGCGCCGCCGGCAGCACCAGCCAGCCGAGTCGCAGCCCCGGCGCGAGCGTCTTGGAGACGGTGCCCAGGTAGACGACGCGCTCGGGCGCAAGTCCCTGGAGCGCTCCCAGCGGGGCGCGGTCATAGCGGAACTCCGCGTCGTAGTCGTCCTCGATCACCAACCCGCCCGCCCGCGCCCAGCGGATCAGCGCCCCGCGGCGCTCGGGGGAAAGCACGACCCCTGTTGGACAGTGGTGCGCGGGCGTCACGACCACCGCCGGCGCGTCGAGCGCGTCCACATCCAGGCCCTGCGCGTCCACCGCCACGCCCCGCACCTGCAGGCCCGCATATGCGAGCACCCCGCGGTGCGGGGGAAGGCCGGGGTCCTCGACCGCGATCGCGCCGACGCCGCGCCGCGCGAGCGCCCGTCCGAGCAGCGCCAGTCCTTGGGTGGCGCCGGCGCACACGACAATCGCGTCGGGGTCGGCGACGACGCCGCGCACCCGCCGCAGGTACGCGGCCAACTGCTCGCGCAGCTCGCGCGCGCCACGCCCATCGGGGTAGCCGAACGCGCTCGCCGGAGCGGCGCGCAGCACGTCGCGCAGCACACGCGCCCACAGCGCCCTGGGGAACGACGCGAGGTCGGGGGCGCCGGGGAAGAAGTCGAACGCCAGCGCGTGGGCTGGCGCCGACGCCGCGACGCCGTCGCCCTGCGCGGCACTCGCCGCCACATACGTCCCCCCTCCCCTCCGCGCCACCAGGTAGCCCTCGGCGAGCAGCTGGGCGTAGGCGTCCACGACCAGCCGGCGTGAGACCTCCAGGTCCGCTGCCAGCGAACGCGAGGAGGGCAGACGGCTGCCGGCGGGCAGCGTGCCGTCGCGCACGAGCTCGCGCAGACGGTCCTCCAGCTGTGCGCGACGGCGTCCGCCGCGCAACTGGATCAGCAGCTCCGGACCCTGACTGGTACCCGTTTCTAGCGTTGAACTGGTCACAATTTGGGTTCCACCTTGGGCTAGAGTAACGGCCATGTCAACCTCATGCGTGGACGCTGCGAATCGCGGCGTCGACGCGGCACAGCGACCACTGGAGGTGCAGCGATGACCAGGATCGAAGGTGTTCCAGCGCGCAAGGCAGGCCCGGCGGTGCGGCTCATCTACCGCCTTTCGCGACGGCGCCTGGGACGCGACGCGGACCCGGTGGCCGTCTACGCGCATGCGCCGGGCCTGCTGATCGGCTACGGGATGCTCGAGCAGGCGACCGGCAAGCAAGACCGCGTGCAGGAGCGCCTGAAGGTGCTCGCAGAGACCAAGGCTGCGGCGCTCGTCAACTGCGAGTTCTGTTGCGACATCGCCTCCTCGATCGCCCGCGAGGCCGGCATCACCGAGCAGCAGCTGCTCGCGTTGCCGCGCTATCGCGAAAGCGGCGAGTTCTGCGAGCTCGAGCGGCTCGTGCTCGACTATGCAGTGGCCATGACGCGCACACCCGCGAGGGTGAGCGACGAGCTGTTCGCCGCCCTGCGTGAGCACTTCGACGAGCGCCAGCTCGTGGAGCTGACCAACGTGATTGCGCTGGAGAACATGCGCGCCCGTTTCAACAGCGCCTTCGCGATGACCCCCGCAGGCTTCAGCGAGGGCATGGTGTGTGTCCCGCCTGAGCGCGCAGAGGCCGCCGAGGACGCTCCCGCGTCGGTCGTGGCAGCGTGATCGCCGCGCCGCTGTGAGGGTCTTCCTGGCAGGCGCCACCGGCGCGATCGGGCGACCGCTCGTGCGCATGCTCGTCGCCGACGGACATCAGGTGACGGGCATGACGCGCTCGGCTGGGAAGGCCGCTGCGCTGCGTGCGGCCGGCGTCGAGCCCGTCGTGGTCGATGCGCTCGACGCGCCCGCCGTGACGCGCGCGCTCGCCGCCGCCCAGCCGGAGGTGGTGATCAACCAGCTCACCGCGATCCCCCCGCGGCTCGACCCGCGCAAGATCGCGCGTGACTTCGCGCTCACCGACCGCCTGCGCACGGAGGGAACGCGCATCCTGATCGACGCCGCGCACGCGGCCGGCGCGCGGCGGATGATCGCCCAGAGCATCGTGCTCGTGTACGCGCCCGGCCCGCCCGGCACGGTGCACACGGAGTCCGACCCGGTGAACGTGAACCCGCACAAGAGCTACCGCCAGACGGGCGGCGCGCTGGTCGAGCTCGAGCGCCAGGTGCTCGCCGCCGGCGGCCAGCTGCTCCGCTACGGCTATTTCTACGGTCCGGGCAGCGCGATCTCGCGCACCGGCTCGCTCGGCGTGGAGGTCGCCCGCCGGCGCCTGCCGATCGTCGGCGGCGGCACGGGGGTGTGGTCGTTCATCCACGTCGAGGACGCCGCGCGTGCCACCGTGGCGATCCTCGCGAAGGAGACCTCGGGCACCTACAACGTCGTCGATGACGAGCCCGCGAACGTCGCCGAGTGGCTTCCGGCGCTCGCCGACGCGCTTGGCGCGCCGCGCCCGCTGCGCGTCCCATCCCTGCTCGCCCGCCCCCTCGCGGGCGGCTATGGGATCGAGACGATGACCCGCGCGCAGGGCGCCTCGAACGCACGCGCCAAGCGCGAGCTCGGCTGGCGGCCGAGCTTTCCCTCCTGGCGCGATGGGTTCCGCAACGGGCTCGGGTAGCCACCGCCGCGCCGCCAGCACCGTCCCACCACCGGCACGAGCCCAGCGGTGCACGCGCGGCTCACTTGGCCTCCAGCCACGTGCGGCCCGCGCCGATGTCCACGGCCATCGGCGGCTGGTGCTCCCACACGCCGCACATCTCGCGCTCGATCAGCGCGCGGGCGGCGTCGCGCTCGCCGGGCGGGCCTTCGAACAGCAGCTCGTCGTGGATCGTCAGCAGCAGGCGGGTCGCGAACAGTGAGGCGGCGAGCGCGTGATGGCAGCGGACCATCGCCAGCTTGATGATGTCCGCGGCGGTGCCCTGGATGACCGTGTTGACCGCCAGGCGCTCGCCGAGCGTGCGCACCTGGTAGTTGCGCGCGCGCAGCTCGGGGATCTGCCGGCGCCGGCCCCACAGCGTCTTCACATAGCCCTCCTCCTTCGCGCGCTCGATCGTCGCGGCCATGAACTCCGCCACCCTGGGGAAGCGCTCGAGGTAGGTGTCGATGAACTCCTTGGCCTCCTCGCGGGGGATGTTCAGCCGGTCGGCGAGCCCGAAGTCAGACAGCCCGTAGACGATCCCGTAGTTGATCATCTTCGCCTTCGAGCGCATGCCGGGGTCGATCGCGTCGGCGTCGACTCCAAACACGTGCGAGGCGGTCGCCGTGTGCACGTCCTCGCCGCGCGCGAAGATCTCCATCAGCGCCGGCTCCGCCGCCGCGTGCGCGAGCACCCGCAGCTCGATCTGCGAGTAGTCGGCGGAGATCAGCACGCTCCCCGGCTCGGCCTCGAAGCATCCCCTGATCTCGCGCCCGAGCGGCGTGCGGATGGGGACGTTCTGCATGTTCGGGTTGGTCGAGGACAGCCGGCCCGTCTGCGCGACCGCCTGCAGGAAGGTGGTGTGGATGCGCGAGCGCGCGTCCACCAGCTCGGGGAGCACATCCAGGTAGGTCTTGATCAGTGTGGAGAGCTCGCGCCAGCGCTCGATCTTGGGGATGATCGGGTGCTCGTCGCGGATCGCCTGCAGCACGCGCGCGTCGGTGGAGTAGCCGGTCTTGCCGCGGCGCTTGCGCGAGAGCCCGAGCTTCTCGAACAGGATCTCCCCCAGCTGCTGCGGCGAGGCGATCAGGAACTCCTCTTCGGCGAGCAGGAAGATGTCCTCTTCCAGGCCCGCGATCTCCTCCTGCACGCGCGTGGTGATCGCGTGCAGGCGCTCCACGTTCAGGCGCACGCCAAGCAGCTCCATGTCGCGCAGCACCGCCACCAGCGGCAGCTCGATGTCGTGCATCACCCCCTCCAGGCCGCGCTCGGCGATCTGCTCGCGCTGCCAGTCGGCGAGCACCCCGAGCACGACCGCCTCGCCGGCGAGCGGATCGTCGAGGTCGCTGGCGAAGCCGCGCTCTTCGCACAGCTCCGCCAGCGGGTAGCCGCGCCGGGCCGGCTCGAGCAGGTAGGCGCCGAGCAGCGTGTCGTGGACGAGATGCGCCGGCACCAGCCCGAGCGACTTGGCGTCGTGGGCGATCACCGGCCGCTCGCCGCACGCCGCGACGACCTCCTCCGGCCCCACGCACTCGCCCACCAGCACCTCGCCGCCGCCGGCCACGGCAAAGCGCCATGCAGCGCCGGCGACGAACAGCTCCCCCTCCGGGGGCTCTGAGGCGCGGACGGCCACGCACAGCTCGCTGTCGCATGCGCCCAGGCGGGCGATGTCACCCACGCCGCCGCTGCGCAGCTTGGCGGTCAGGTGGACGTCCGCGGCCGGCGGCGGCGGCGCGAGCTCGGTGTCGCCGAGCGCCTCCTCCAGGCGCCGCAGCGGGTCGCGCAGCTCGTACTCGCGGAACACCTCGCGCAGCCGCGAGCGATCGGGCTCGACGGCGGCGGCGTCGGTGATCTGCAAGCCGACGTCCACGTCGCGGCGCACGGTCGCCAGCTGCTTGGACACGCGCGCGTCCTGCGCGTGCTCGATCAGGTTCTGTTTGCGCTTGGCGCCTTTGATCTCCTCGATGTGCGCGAGCACCTGCTCGAGCGAGCCGAAGCTCTGGATCAGCTCGCTGGCCGTCTTCTCGCCGATCCCCGGCACGCCGGGGATGTTGTCGGAGGTGTCGCCCTTCAGCCCGTAGAAGTCGGGGATCAGCTCCGGCGGGATGCCGTAGCGGTCGATCACCGCCTGGCGGTCGTAGATCTTCGTCTCGGTGATGCCGCGCGCGGTCGCCATCACGCGCACGTGGTCGTCGGGGTCGATCAGCTGGAAGACGTCGCGGTCGCCGGTGACGATCATCACCGCCACCGGTGGCTGCGCGCGCAGCGCCTGCTCGGCGAGCGAGGCGATCACGTCGTCGGCCTCGTAGCCCTCCACTTTCACGTTGCGGTAGCCGAACGCCTCCACCAGCGGTTCCATCGCCGGCCACTGCTGCTTGAGCAGGTCCGGACGCGAGCGCCGCTGGGCCTTGTAATCGGCGAACAGCTCCGTACGCCCCGAGCTGCCGGCGTCCCACGCGACGACAGTTGGAGATACGCCGTACTCGGTGACGATCTTCACGAGCATCGAGGCGAAGCCGAAGATCGCGTTGGTGGGCACCCCGGTGGAGGTGGCGATCGACTCGGGCAGCGCGAAGAACGCGCGGTAGACGAGGCTCGGGCCGTCGAGCAGGAACAGCCTGCGCTCCGTGGGGGCGGCGCCCTTGGCGGCCCGCGCCGAAGCCCGCGGACGGCTGCGCGCGCTCTGCTCGGGGGCGACTGCGGTATCGGCGGGCACTGTCCACGCACTCTACGCAGCGTTGGGCTCGTCGCGAAGCGATCCCTGTGTACCGACCGCGAACAAGTGTCCATCGGCGCATACCTCCTAACATCCTCTCCCGCCTACCAGGGAAGGAGCCTCAGCAGTGAGCGCGACCCCAAGCGCCCAATACCGACTTACGATCCGCGTCCGACTCGATGATGCGCAGGGCATCCTTGGGCACGTCACCACCGCCATCGGCGACGCCGGCGGCATCGTCGCCGCGGTCGATCTCGTGGAGGCGGACGGCAAGCAGAGCGTGCGCGACATCGTTGTGGACGCGTCCGGCAGGGAGCACTGGGAGCGCATCCTCGCGGCGATCGAGCAGGTCGCGGGCGCGCAGGTGATCGACACCACCGACCGCACGTTCCTGCTGCACGTGGGCGGCAAGATCGAACAGGCCAACAAGCACCCGCTGAAGACCCGCGACGACCTGTCGATGGTCTACACGCCGGGCGTGGCGCGCGTGTGCCTGGCGATCGCCGACGACGAGGACAAGGCGTTCCAGTACACGATCAAGCGCAACACCGTGGCCGTCGTCTCCGACGGCACCGCGGTGCTCGGCCTCGGCGACATCGGGCCGCGCGCGGCGATGCCGGTGATGGAGGGCAAGTGCTGCCTGTTCAAGGAGTTCGCCGGCGTGGACGCGTTTCCGCTGTGCCTGGACAGCACCGACCCGGACGAGATCGTGCGCACGGTCAAGCTGGTCGCGCCGGGGCTCGGCGGGATCAACCTCGAGGACATCTCCGCCCCGCGCTGCTTTGCGATCGAGGAGCGCCTCAAGCAGGAGCTCGACATCCCCGTCTTCCACGACGACCAGCACGGCACAGCGGTGGTCGTGATGGCGGCGCTGCTGAACGCGGTGAAGCTCACCGCCCGGCGCCTGGAGGACCTGCACGTGCTGATCATCGGCCTGGGCGCGGCGGGCATCGCGGTCACCAAGATCCTGCTGGCGGCGGGCGTGCGCAACATCATCGGCGCCGACTCGCGCGGCGTGCTGCACGTGCGCCGCGAGGACTACCTGGACGGGACGATGAACGACGCCAAGCGCTGGTTCGCGGAGGTCTCCAACCCCGACTGCAGGCAGGGCACGCCGGCCGACGCGATCGACGGCGCCGACCTCTTGATCGGGCTCTCCGGCGCCCGCGCGCTGCCGCCGGAGGCGCTCGCGCGCATGAACGCCGACGCGATGGTGTTCGCGATGGCCAACCCCAACCCGGAGGTCAAGCCCGAGGAGGCCGCGCCGTATGTGCGGATCATGGCGACCGGGCGCTCGGACTACCCCAACCAGATCAACAACGTGCTGTGCTTCCCCGGCATCTTCCGCGGCGCGCTGGACGTGCGCGCGCCGGTGATCAACGAGGAGATGAAGATGGCCGCCGCGCACGCGATCGCGGCGATCGTCGCCGACGAGGAGCTGCGCGACGACTACATCATCCCCTCAGTGTTCAACCGCGACGTCGCGCCCGCGGTGGCCGCCGCCGTGGCCGAGCAGGCGCGTGCCGCCGGCATCGCGCTCGCCGGCAACGAGGTCGGCTACGCGCCGGGCGACGCGGTCGCCCCGGCCGCCCCCGGCGTCCAGCTGCTCGACGGTCGCGTGTGAGCGTTCGCGCGGGAGGCTGAGGGGGGTCCTGCGAGCAGTGTGTGCGCTACGCGTTACGGTCACCGGGGCGACGGGGCTGATCGGCGGCGCGCTGGTGGGGGCGCTGCTCGAGCACGGCGCGGAGGTGACGGTGCTCGCGCGCGACCCCGCGCGGGCACGCCAGCTGCCCGCTCTGCGCGCGCTCGTCGACACGCAGGTGGTGGGCTGGGAGTCGAGCGGCCAAGCGGCGCCGGCGGAGGCGCTCGCCGGACGCGACGCGATCGTGCACCTGGCGGGCGAGCCGGTCGCGCAGCGCTGGAGCGCCAGCGCCAAGCGCGCCATCCGCGACAGTCGCGTGCTCGGCACGCGCAACCTGGTTGCCGGTCTCGCGCAGGCGCAGCCGCGGCCGGGCGTGCTGGTGAGCGCCTCGGCGATCGGCTACTACGGTCCGCACGGCGAAGAGCCGCTCGATGAGGAGACCCCGCCGGGCGGCGACTTCTTGGGGCAGCTGTGCGCCGAGTGGGAGGCCGCGGCCGCCGGTGCCGCGGAGCTGGGCATGCGCGTGGTGCACGTGCGCGTCGGCGTCGTGCTCGATCGCGCAGGCGGCGCGCTCGCGCAGATGCTGCCGCCGTTCAGGCTCGGCCTCGGCGGTCCGGTGGCGGGTGGGCGCCAGTACGTCTCGTGGGTGCACCTGCGCGACGTCGTGGCGCTGCTGCTGGCGGCGGTCGAGGACGAGCGCTGGAGCGGGCCGGTCAATGCGACGGCGCCCGAACCTGTGACCAACCGCGAGTTCTCGCGCGCGCTCGGGCGGGCGCTGGGGCGGCCCGCGCTGCTGCCCGTGCCGGCGCTCGCGCTGCGCGCGCTGTACGGCGAGATGGCCGACGTGGTGATCGGCGGCGCCCGCGTGCTGCCGGCGAAGGCGCTCGTGCTGGGGTACGAGTTCGCCTACCCGCAGCTCGACGGCGCGCTGCGCGCGGTGCTCGCTTAGGCGTGGGCCGGCAGGCGCTCGGGCCGCGCTGGCGCGCGCTAGGCGTGGGCCGGCAGGCGCTCGGGCCGCGCCGAGGGCTGGTTGTCGGTCTCGATGATCACCCGGCAGGGGCGCTTGGTGAGCAGGTAGGTGGCGGTGGGGCCGAGGCGCTGCTCGCCGGCTGGCGCGTGGATGGTCGACCAGTAGATCACGTCCGAGCCGACGCGTTCGGCTTCTTCGACGAGCGCCGCGCCGGGGTTGCGCGTGCGGATCAGGCCCGTGTGGATCTTGATGCCGTGGCGGCGGGCCTGGATGCGCGCGCTCTCCAGCACCGAGCGCCCGCGCGCCTCCTCCTCCTCCAAGCCCGCCTCCAACGACAGCTGGCTGGGCACGGGCAGCACGTAGATCGCGTACACGACCCCGTCTTCACCGATCAGCTTGGCGGCGCTGATCAGCGCGGAGGCGCTGACGTCGTCGCCGAAGATCGGCACCAGCGCGGTGCGGTACTCGAGCTCCTCGAAGTCCGCGGGGCGCGCGGCGCGCTCGATCTTGTAGTGCGCCTTCGGATCGAGGCCTTGGCGTTTGCGGTAGACGAAGTAGCCGACCATGCCGATGATCATCCACGGGATGCCGACGATCCTGGCCTCGGTGTGCAGCACGGTGACGGCCACCCACGCGAGCGCCGTGCCGATCCCCCCGACGACGGCGGTCAGCGGGATCACGTAGCCGCGGATGCGCACGCCGCCGGGGGCCATGTAGGGGCGCTCGCGGTCGGGGTCTTTGACGCGCAGCGCGATCACCGCGACGTGCGCGGTGGTGAACGACAGCATCGCCCCGAACGAGTACAGGTTGCCGAGCACTTCGGTGTTGCCGTACAGGATCAGCGTGGAGGCGAGCAGCGAGAAGAACACGAGCGTGAACCACGGCGTGCGGTAGCGCGCGTGCAGCTGCGAGAACAGGCTAGGCAGCTGGCGGTGCTCGGCCAGCGACCACGACAGGCGCGAGATGCCGATCATGCCCGCGTTGGTCGCGATGAACAGGATCGTGGCGGCGAGGAAGCCGAGGTAGTAGCGCCCGGCCGTCAGCACCGTGCCGTGCAGGCCGAGGTGTTCGATCACCCCGAGCATCGGGTCGTTTTCGAAGAAGTGCCCGAGCGCGGTCGCGTAGCCTGGCTTTGAGAAGCTCTGTTTGAGCTCCGCGCTGTAGCCGACGCCGTGGTGGATGACCGGCAGCGCGGAGAGCGCGACGATGGAGATGCCGGCGTACACGGCCAGCACGGCGAACACCACCAAGGTGACCGCTTTGGGCACCTGCTTGCCGGGCTCCTTGGACTCCTCGGCCATGTTCGCGACGGTCTCGATGCCGGTGTAGGCGAGCATCGCCAGCGACAGCGCGAAGATCAGTTCTCGCCACGTCGGCGCGATCCCGAAGTGCACCTGGTGGACGAGCAGGTGCGGGTTGAGCACGAGGAACGCGCCGATGCACACGATCATGATCTGCGTGCTGAGGTCGACGATCGCCAGCACGAAGTTCAGCCGCGCCGACTCGCCGAGCCCGCGGATGTTCAATGCGGCGAGCGCGCCGACGACGATCAGCCCGCCGAAGATGTCGTCGGGGTTGTGCTTGAGCGCGCCCAGCCCAGGGAACGCGCTCAGGTAGTGCGGCACGAAGAACGCCGAGATGGCGATCGTGAGGATGTAGTCGAGACTGAGCGCCCAGCCGGCGAAGAACGAGACGACGTCGTTGAAGGCGTGGCGCGCGAACGACGACGAGCCGCCCGCTTCGGGAAACATGGAGGCGCCCTCGGCGTACGTTTTGGCGGTCAGCGCGAACAGGCCGCCGGCGAACACGAACACCAGCGGGGTGAGGCCGAGCGCGTGCGCGGCGACCAGGCCGAGCGCGTAGTAGATCGAGGAGCCGACGTTGCCGTAGGCGGTCGCGAACATTCCGGGGACGCCGACCGACTTGCGCAGTCCTCGCTCTGACAGGCGTGCCATCGGTCCGGGAGGCTACCGGCTGCCAACGCCGGCGCCGGCCGCTCGCCGGGCGCCGGCCGCGCGGTCCGGCCCACCGCGTGCAACATCCCGTTCACGCACAGCGCAAAAGCAGGATCGAGCCGTATGATCCCGACGACCCAACGGCAGCTAGCACGCACACCGGACGGACACAGCTGATAACGGCATGGAAACGGCGCGACGCGAAAACTACGACTCCGGCGAGGACTTCGTCCTCGAATACGGCGAGCTGCGCTTCACCTTCAACGAGGTCGACTTCTCCGAGCGCTGCGAGCAGGCCGCGCTGAAGCTCGGCTTCGTCGGCGCGCGCCTCGGCGAGGAGGAGCTCGAAGACCTCGTCAACCTCGCCGTCAACGGCGAGATCCTCGACCCCGCCTCAGCCCTCGGCGAACACGTCAACGACTGCTGGCCCGAGCTGATCGGACCGGCGGAGCGCTCGCTCGTGCACTGGCTGCGCCGGCTCGTGTTCCGCGGCGCGTGGCTCGACCAGCGCGTCAAGGAAGGCGAGCTCGCGGTTAGCTACGACGAATTCTCCGGCACCTTCGCCTACGTCCAGCCCGCCCGCGGGCGCGGCGCGGGCTCCAGCGACGGCGGGCAGCCGATCGAGCTGGCGCCGGAGCCGTCCTGGAACAGAGTGGCGTACCGCCGCTAGCCGTTAGCCGCTTCGACTGCCGCCAGGCGCGCGCGGGTGATCGCCTCGGCGCCGTCCTCGCCGACGAGCAGCTCGGGGCGCAGCGTGCCGCTGTGGATGAGATCGAGGATCGGCTGGCGTCCGGTGGATGTGAGCGTGGCGTCGAGCGCGATCACGGTCGTCTCGCCGCCGAGCGGACGCTCGGCGGTGGCGATCACGGTCAGCGAGCCGCCGTCGCGCAGGTTGCGTGCCGCGGCGAGCGCCTTGCGCGCGATGTGCGGGTGCAGCCCGTCGAGGCTGTCGATCGCCACGAGCGCGGCGCCGCTGCGCGCGGCCACGCGCTTGGCGGCGTCGAGCGCACGCTCGACGGCCTGGTCCTGCTGCTCGGCGGAGGCGGCGAACGTGAGCGCCGCCGCGGGGACGAGCGGCCCCTCGCTGCTCTGGGCGATCTCCTCGGGCCGCGCGCCGACGAGCACCAGGCTGAGCTCCAGCTCGCCGCGCGCGTGGATGGCGGCGAGCAGGCGGCGCAGCGTCTCGCTCTTGCCGGCGTGGCGCGCGCCGACGATCACCGCGCGCGAGCCGCGGCCGATCGGCGTGAGCCACTCGATCGCCTCGAGCGTGCGGTCCTGCGAGCCGAGCGCGAGGCGCTCGCGTGGCCAGTCGACGGCGAGCTCGTCGTAGCGCCCGCCCTCGCCGACGCTGTCGGCGGAGGCGCCGTTGATCGTGTCGACGCGCACCAGCGACGGGTAGCGCTCGGAGCGGCGCGGCATGCGCACGGGCCCGGTGACGCGGTCGCCGGAGACGAGCTCGCAGCGGCGCACCTGCGCGGCGGAGATGTACACGTCCTCGTCGGAGGGCTCGGGTGGATCGACGCGCAGGAACGCCGAGCCGTTGCCGAGCACCTCAACCACCCCGGCGGCGATGCGCGCGGGCTCGCCCTCGCCCTCGCCCTGCGCCGACGCTTCTTGCGCGGGCTCGTCTGCGTCGCGCTCCTCACGCGTGCGGCGCGAGCGCGAGGAGCGGCGCCTGCCTGCCTGCGCCCCCAACGGGGGCGTGCCCCTTGGGGCGCGCGTGCGCGGGAGGATCCGCCCGCGCTCCGGCGCTTCGTCCTCGTCGGTGCCGCCGGTGGCGCCGGCCGTGCCGGCATCCGTCTTGCCGGCCCCGGTCTCATCGACGATCGCGTCGATCAGCTCCGCCTTGCGCATCCGCCTGAAGCCCTCGAGGCCAACCTGGTTGGCGATCGCGTGCAGGTCGGCGAGCGGGCTTGCTTCGAGCTCTGAGCGCTCGAGTACGGTCATGTGTGTCCCCTTTTGTTGTGGATGGGCGGTTGGCGTCCCGCCGCGTTGGGCAGCGGCGGGCACCCGTTTGTGTCACTCAGCGTAGCGGCTCACGCTCGTAGCGAAGTTCATCGGCGAGCACGAGATCCCTGCTCGGCTCGCGCTTGCCGGCCAGCGCGGCGCGCACCGCGAGGTAGTCCGCGGCGGCGGCGACGTCGTGCACGCGGAAGATGTGCGCGCCGTGCTCCACGCCGTGCGCGAGCGCCGCGAGCGTCCCCGCGCCACGTTCCCGCGGCGGGCGCGCGGTGAGCGCGCCGATGAAGTCCTTGCGCGAGATCGCCATCAGCAGCGGGCGCTTCAGCGCGTGCAGGCGCTCGACTTCCGCCAGCAGCTGGATCGTCTGTGCGGGGGTCTTGGCGAAGTCGGGCCCAGGGTCGACGATCAGCTGCTCGTGCGCGACTCCGTGGGCGCACGCCAGCTCGATGCGCTCGCGCAGGAACGCGAGCACCTCGCCGGTGACGTCCGCATACAGGTCGGGGTCCTGCAGGCGCCGGCGTGGGGCGGCGCGGGTGTGCATGAGCACGAGCGCGGCGCCGGTCTGCGCACACACGTCCGCCAGCTGCGGGTCGCGCAGGCCGCTGACGTCGTTGACGATCCGCGCGCCGGCGGCAATCGCCGCGCCGGCGACCGCGGGCTTGTAAGTGTCGACGGACACCAGCGCGCCGAGCTCGCCGGCGATCCGCTCGATGAGCGGCACGACCAGCGCGAGCTCCTGCTCGACGGCGACCGGCGGGACGCCGGTGGAGGCCGACTCGCCGCCGACGTCGATGATGTCGGCGCCCGCGGCTAGCAGCTGGGCGGCGAGCGCGACCTGCGCGTCGAGGCCGGCGTGCAGCCCGCCGTCGCTGAACGAGTCGGGCGAGGCGTTGACGATCCCCATGAGCAGCGGTCGGCGCGTCGGCTCGATCCGCGGCTCGCCCACCCGCGCGGGCCTCGGATCGGGCAGCTCGAGCGTGAGCTCGCAGGCGCGCAGCGTGAGCGTGGGCGCGCTCACAGCGCGGGCGCTGAGGAGCGCGAGGGCGCGGGCAGCATCCCCTCGGCGGCGGCCTCGCGCGCGAAGTCGGCGAGCTCGCGTGCGAGACGCCCGGCGTCCCAGCCGAGCTCGCGCGCGAGCGTCTCGCCGACGCGCCGCAGGCGCTCTTCGCTTACCCCGTTTGAGGCACTTTGCAGCTCGCGCGCCGCCAGCAGGCCGAGGCGCGTGCGCCTGAAGAGGACGTCGCCGATGCTGCGCGCCTGCTCGTCGCGCGCGGCGAGCACGACCTCGGCGAGCAGGTCGGGCAGGCCGGGGACGATCGGCGCGGCGAGCGCGCGCTGGGCGCAGGCGAGCGCGAGCACCTGGTGGGCGGCGTGCCCGTAGCGTGCGGCGAGCGCCGCGTAGGACTCCTCGGGCACGCCCTCCACGCGCGGGAGATCCTCGACGGCGACGGCCTGCCCGAGCGGGATCTCCTGCGTGCGGCAGGGGGCGTCGCGGGCGTCGCGCTCGACGAGCCGATCGACGGTCATCTTGGCCATGCGTCGCCAGGTGGTGAGCTTGCCGCCGGTGATGGTGATCATCCCCGAGGAGGTCTCGTACAGCTCGGCCTTGCGCGAGATGTCGACCGACTTCTTGCTGTCGCCGGTGGAGATCAGCGGGCGCACGCCGGCGAACGCGCCGGTCAAGTCGGAGGGCGCGAGCTCGGCGCCGAAGAACTCGTTGACCGCCTCCAGCAGGTACTCGACGTCCTCGCCGGCGGGCATCACGTGCTCGAGCGGGCCTTCGTAGTCGTTGTCGGTGGTGCCCACCAGCGTGTGCCCGAGCCACGGCAGCGCGAAGATCGTGCGCCCGCCGCCGGCGGGCACGATGGCGCCGCCGACGAGCGGCAGCTCCTCGTGGGCGAGCGTGATGTGGGTGCCGCGGCTGGGGCGGATGCGCGGCAGCTCGGCCTCGTCGTGGAGCTCGTGCGGGCTGAGCTGATCGGCCCACACGCCGGTGGCGTTGACGACGTTCTGGGCCCTGACCTCGAAGCGCTCGCCGCTCTCTGCGTCCTGCACCTGCACGCCGCGCGCGCGCGCGTCGTGCTCGAGCAGCGCGGTCACGTTCAGGCGGTTGGCGCACACGGCGCCGAAGCGCTCGGCCTCGCCGAGCACGGTCAGCACGAGGCGCACGTCGTCGGTCTGGCAGTCGTAGAACAGGTAGCCGCTGGTGGGCTCGCGCGCGGCCAGCGCGGGCAGCAGCTCGACGACTTCCTCGCCGGAGATGACGCGGTGGCGCTCGGGGCTCCACGACTCGCCCTTGCTCTTGCGCCGCCGCTCGCTTGTGCCCTTTCGGGTGCGTTCGCGGGACATCACGTCGTAGAGGTTCAGCCCGACGCCGACCAGTCGATCGGGGTGCGCGCCCGCGAAGGCGGGGACGACGAGCGGCAGCGGGCGCACGAGATGGGGCGCGAGCGCGACCAGCAGCTGGCGCTCGAGCAGCGCCTCGCGCACCAGCCCGAGGTCGAAGTTCTGCAGGTAGCGCAGGCCGCCGTGCACGAGCTTGCTGGAGCGGCTGGAGGTGCCGCAGGCGTAGTCGCTGCGCTCGAGCAGCGCGACGCTGTAGCCGCGCGCGGCGGCGTCGAGGGCGACGCCGGCGCCGGTGATGCCGCCGCCGACGACGACCACGTCGAACTCGTCCTTGGACAGCGCCGCGAGGGCCTGGCTGCGCTCGATCACCCTTCGCAGTCTGGCAGCTAGAGCTGCGCGAGCTCGGCGGTGATCTCGCTGACCGCGGACTTGGCGTCGCCGAACAGCATCGAGGTCTCGGGCTCGTAGTAGAGCTCGTTTTCGATGCCGGCGAACCCGGGGTTCATGGAGCGCTTGATGACGATCACCGAGTGGCTGTTGGAGACTTCGAGGATGGGCATGCCGTAGATCGGCGAGGAGGGCGTGTTCTTGGCGGCGGGGTTGGTGACGTCGTTGGCGCCGATCACGAGCGAGACGTCGGTGCGGCCGAACTCCTGGTTGGCCTCGTCCATCTCCTCGAGCTGGTCGTAGGGGACGTCGGCCTCGGCGAGCAGCACGTTCATGTGCCCGGGCATGCGCCCGGCGACGGGGTGGATGGCGAAGCCGACTTCGACGCCGCGTTTTTCGAGCTCTTTGGTGAGCTCGCGCACGGCGTGCTGGGCTTGGGCGACGGCCATGCCGTAGCCGGGGACGATCATCACGCGGCTGGCGTAGGCGAGCTGGATGGCGGCGTCGGCGGCGCTCGTGGATTTCACGGTTCCCGCGTGCTCGCCGGCGCCTTCGGCGCCCGCCACCGCGCCCGTGCCGCCGAAGCCCCCGGCGACGATCGCGGGGATCGAGCGGTTCATGGCGACCGCCATCAGGTTCGTGAGAATCGACCCGGAGGCGCCCACGATCATGCCGGCGACGATCAGCGCGGGGTTGTTCAGCGCAACGCCGGTGGCGGCGGCGGACAGGCCGGTGAAGGCGTTGAGCATCGAGATCACCACCGGCATGTCGGCGCCGCCGATCGGGAACACCACGGCGTTGCCGAGCAGCGCCGCCACCACCAGCATGCCGATGAACAGCAGCTGCGAGTGCGCGCCGGCGATCAGGTCCACGCCGGCGGCGAGCGCCAGCACCAGCAGCACCAGGTTCACCACCTGCTGGCCCGCGCCGAAGGAGATCGGGCGGCCGGGGATGATTTCCTGGAGCTTGCCGAAGGCGATGTTCGAGCCCCAGAACGAGATCGAGCCGATGATCGCGGCGAACACCGAGAAGATCGCCACGTAGGCAGGCACGCCGCCGACGTGCACCGAGGTTTCCACCGCCGGGGCCGCGCCGATGCTCACCAGGCGGTAGCTGTGCCCGCCGTAGGTCGATCCGTAGTGACGGAACTCCACCCACGAGATCAGCGCCACCGCGCCACCGCCGACGCCGTTGAAGAGCGCCACCATCTGCGGCATCGCGGTCATCTTCACCTGGCGCGCCGCAGGCACACCGACGGCGGCGCCGAGCGCCACGCCGAGCGCGATCAGCCCCCAGTTGCCCTCGTTGCGGTTCAGCAGCGTGGCGATCACCGCGATCGCCATGCCCACCGCGGCGATGCGGTTGCCGCGCACCGCGGTGGTGGGGCCGGCGAGGCCGCGCAGCCCCTGGATGAACAGCGCGAAGGCGACGATGTAGAGCACGTAGATGAAGTTCTGGCTCTGCAGGAAGCTCGTGGCGAGCGGCGCGTTCACGAGGGCGTGCCTCCCTCGCCGCCGTCATTGCCGGCGCCGTGCTCCTCGCCGGCGTCGCGCTTGGGCTTGGGCTTCGACTTGAACATCTCGAGCATGCGGTCGGTGACGAGGAAGCCGCCGACGACGTTGATGGTGCCGAACGCCACCGCTATCACCAGCAGCGCCTTGGACAGCCCATCGAGCCCCGCGAGCCCCAGCAGCAGCAGCCCGCCGAGCAGCACGATGCCGTGGATCGCGTTGGTTCCCGACATCAGCGGCGTGTGCAGCGTGTTGGGCACCTTGGAGATGACGACGAAGCCGATGAACCCAGCGAGCACGAGGATCGCGAGGTTGGTGGTGAGCACGCTGGCGAGCACCGTCACGCGCCAGCTCCCGCGTCCGGTGCGGGGGCGTCCGCGCCAGCGCGCGCCCCACCGCCCGCTCCCGCGACCGCCCCAGCTCCCGCGCCCGAGCCAGCTCCCGCGCCCGAGCCAGCTCCCGCGCCAGCGGCCTCGACGGCGGCCTTGGCGCCGGCGTTGACGATCTCGCCGTCGCGCACGATGCAGGCGCCCTTGACGATCTCGTCGTCGAAGTCGAGCTTCAGCGCGCCGTCCTCGCCGACGAACAGCTCGAGCAGCGCCTGCACGTTGCGCGCGAACAGCTGCGAGGAGTGCTCGGCCATCGTGCTTGGCAGGTTGAGCGGCGAGACGATCTTGACGTCGTGGCGGATGACGGTCTGGCCTGGCTCGGTCAGCTCGCAGTTGCCGCCCGCCTCGCCGGCGAGATCGACGATCACCGAGCCCGCCTTCATGCCTTCGACGGCCTCGGCGGTCACGAGCTTGGGCGCGGGGCGACCGGGGACGAGCGCGGTGGTGATGACGACGTCGAAGCCCTTGATCGCGTCGGTCAGCGCCTGCTGCTGGCGCGCGCGCTCCTCGTCGCTGAGCTCGCGTGCGTAGCCGCCCTCGCCGGCGGCTTCGATGCCGAGGTCCAGCCACTGGGCGCCGAGCGACTGCACCTGCTCGGCGACCTCGGGGCGCACGTCGTAGCCAGTCGTGCGCGCCCCCAGGCGCTTGGCGGTGGCGAGCGCCTGCAGCCCGGCGACGCCGACGCCGAGCACGAGCACCTTCGCCGGGGGGATCGTTCCGGCGGCGGTCATCAGCATGGGGTAGAAGCGCCCCATCTCCTCGGCCCCCAGCAGCGCGGCGCGGTAGCCGGCGACGTTGCTCTGCGAGGACAGCGCGTCCATCGACTGCGCGCGCGAGATGCGCGGGATCGCCTCCATCGCAAACGCGGTCGCCTTGGCGTCTGCCAGCGCGCGCGTGGTCTGCGGGCTGGTGAGGGGGGCGAGGAAGCCGACCAGGATGGAGCCGGAGCCGAGGCCGCGAATCGTCTCTGGCTCGGGCGGCGCGATCGTGACGACGATGTCGCTACGCCATATGTCAGCCGCGTCGGCGCCGATGCTGGCGCCCGCCCGCGCGAACGCCTCGTCGCTCAGCAATGCTCCGGCGCCGGCGCCGCTCTGCACGAGCACGTCCAGGCCTTTGGCGGTGAGCTTGCTGATGACCTCCGGCACGAGCGCCACCCGGTGCTCGCCCGGCGCCGTTTCCCTCGGAACGCCGATCCTCATGTGAGGTGCAGGAACGTATCCGATCGTGAGCATGACGCGCAGGCTCGTATGCGAGACTGCAAGCCGGCACGCTCGTCGTGGCGTCCGTACCGACCACCCAACCCAGGCCATGACAGTAAACCTGACGCGTATCTACACAAAGCTCGGCGACGGCGGCGAGACACATCTGGGCGACATGAGCCGCGTCTCCAAGCTGCACCCGCGCGTGGAGGCGTACGGGACGGTCGACGAGCTCAACGCCACCCTCGGCGTCGCCCTGCTGGCGCCCGCGCTGCCGGTCGAGTTCGCGGACTGGCTGCGGCGCATCCAGAACGACCTGCTCGACGTGGGCGCCGACCTGTCGGTCCCGCCGCCGACGCAGGACGCCGGCGGCGACGCGGACCAGGACTCTGCGGCGCCGGCGCGCGCGCGTCTGCGCGTGCACGGCGAGTACACGCAGTGGCTGGAGCAGGCGTGCGACGAGGTCAACGCGACGCTCGCGCCGCTGCGCTCGTTCGTGATCCCCGGCGGCACGCCGGCGGCGGCGCAGCTGCACGTCTGCCGCACCGTGTGCAGGCGCGCGGAGCGTCGCGCGCTGGCGGTCGGCGAGGAGCTGAACCCGGAGGTGGTGCGCTACCTGAACCGGCTGTCGGACCTGCTGTTCATCCTCAGCCGCGCGGTCAACGGTGAGGCGTCGAGCGAGCCGCTGTGGGATCCGGGCGCGCACCACGCGGGCGGCGAGTAGGCCAGCGTCGTTCGCTCGCACGCAGGGCGGCAACCGCCAGCGCAGCCCAGAAGCCGGCGACGAGGTAGCCGCCGAGCACGTCGCTGGGCATGTGCCACGCGAGGATCAGCAGCGCGCAGCCGACCGCCAGCGCGAATGCCGCGCCGACCCACGCGACCGCTGCCCGCAGGCGCGCCGGCGCGACCAGCGCGACCGACGCGGCGAGCGCGAGAGCGGCCGTCGAGTGGCCGCTGGGCCACGACGCGGGGCCGACCTGGGCGTTGCCGATGTGCACGTGCGGGTGCGCGAGCAGCGGCTTGAGCAGCTCGCTGGTGAGCGGCGCGAGCGCCATCACGGCGACCGCAGCCAGCGCCACGCGCGGGCGTTCGCGGGCTAGCGCGACGGCCACGAGCGCTACGCCCCAGAGCACGAACGGCAGCGGGTTCAGCAGATGCAGCAGGAAGCTCAAACCCTGGTCGAGGCTGGGACGGCTGAGCAGCGTGAAGTCGTTCAGGGTGGCGGCGTCGCGCCACTCGACGCCGGGCACGAGGTTGACGAGCGTCCACACGAGCGCAAGCCCTGCGAGGCACAGGGCGGCGATCCATAGCGGAGCGCCAACGCTCGGGGACGACCCGCGCTGCTCGCGGCCGGTCCGGTGCCGCGCGGTGAGCGGCGCTGCGCTGTATGCGGCATGTGTAGACATGTCTCCAGCAAGGGTACGACGCTCGCTAAACGCCGTGTGAACGCGGCGACGGCACGGGGATGGAGGTGGTCACGCCGCCGTGCACGACAACCGCGAAGTGGTCCTCGAGCGTGCCTTGGTTGAAGGCCCGCGCGGCGAGCTGCACACCCGCGGCGTCGGTTCCGGTGACCACCCACACGGGCGCTTCTTTGCTGCTCTGCGTGGCCGCCACCAGGCCGGTGTCGGCGCCGAGCGTGCGTAGGCCCTGGCCCTGCGCGTCGAGCAGCGTGAGCTGCCCGCCGTTGGTGGAGAAGAACGCGTAGACGCCGCTCACGCCCGGGCCTTGCGCGATCCGCTGCGCCTCCTCGTCGGCCTCGATGCGCGCCCATTCGCCGACGATCACGCGCAATGTTTCGGGCGCGCCGCCGCTGCCGACGCCGGCGATCGCGGCTGGCACGCTGAAGCTGCGCAGGCTTGCGGTCACGGCCGAGCAGGCACGTTCGGAGACGTTGGTGCATTCGATGCGCACAGGCAGCCGCTTGCCTTCGATGCCGTTGAGGAACGGCTCGGGGTAGGCGCCGACGATCGCCGCCGGCACACCGGCGCTCTGGCTGGCGTCGTGCAGGTCCCACCAGACGTGATCGCCGGGCAGCAGCTTCGTGGTGCTCGCGGGCTTGCGTGCTTGCACGCCGTTGACGTAGTACACCCACTGTGCGCTCTGGCCGCTTTCGGCCGCCTGGCCGGCGGCGGAGAAGCCGTCGATGCTGGCCACGAAACCTGAGCGTGTGCTCGAGGGAAAGGCGCCGGCGTTGCTCAGCAGGGCGAGCATCGTCTCTCCTTCGCGCGCGTTCAGGCCGCTGGTGCGTTGCACGACGTGTGCGCCGAATTCGCGTGTGACGAGCAGCTGGACGCCGCTGGGTGCCGAGCGTATGGCACAGCCCGCCAGCGCGAGCGCCAGCCCGCCGAGCGCCGCGAGCACGATTGCGCGCGTCCGCGCGCGTGGCACGCGCCGCCTCACCTAGTAGCAGCCGACCGTGGCGAGGTCCGCGTCGAGGTCGCCGAGCGCGGCGCGTTCGCGCTCGTCCAAGGGCGAGCCAGCGGTGATCAGTCGCCGTGCGGCGTCGAGATCGTCGGGACGCCCGAACGTGAGCGCGGCCTTGACCGCGCCGTCCTGCAGATACCAGTTGGTGAAGGAGCCCTCGGCGAACGACCCGCGGAGTATCTCCTCGTCCCACGTCATCGCCGGCCCCACGTATTCGAGTTCGCCCCAGTCCGCGAACACGGAGTAGAAGTAGGGGACGACCTCGTGCGGGATGTCGCGCCCGAGCATGTTCAGCGCGGCGGTCTTGCCGTGGTTGAAGGCGACGTCCCAGTGCTCGATGCGAATGAACGCGCCGCCATGCACCACGGACTCGTACTCGCAGATATCTCCGGCCGCGTACACGCCCGGCGCCGAGCTCTCCAGACGCGAGGAGCAGCGCACGCCGCCGCGCTCTCCGAGCGCCAGGCCGGCCTTCTGTGCGAGCAGCACGTCGGGGCTCACGCCGGCGCCGACGACCACCGCGTCTGCTGCAAGCTCCAGACCTTTTCTGGTGAGAACCTTCGCGACCCTCCCACTGCCCTCGAAGCGCTCGAGCTCATCGTCGCTGTGCACGCGCACGCCGTGGGATTCGAGCAGCTCCTGAAAGAAGCGCCCGGCGTCCTGGCCGAAGCCGCGTTCGAGCGTCACGTGCTCCTGCATCACCAGCGTGCAGTGCTTGCCGAGCATCGTCAGCGACGCGGCTACCTCGCAGGCGATGTAGGAGCCGCCGATCATCACCACCTCCTCGGCGTCGGCGACCCCTTCGCGGATGGCGTCGGCGTTGCCGAGCGTGCGCAGGTAGTGGATCTGCTCGAGCTCGCAGCCGGGCACGTTCAGCCGCCGCACGTTCGCGCCGGTGGCGATCAGCGCCTGGCCGAACGCGATCTCGTCCTTGTTCGACAGGGTGGCGGTGCGCGCGTGGAGGTCGAGCGCGGTGACGCTGGTGCGCGTGAGCAGCTCGATGTTCTGCTCCTGCCACCATGCGTTGGGGCGAAACAGCGGCTGCTCGCGGGTCTCTTCGCCGCGCAGGTAGCCCTTGGAGCACTCGGGGCGGTTGTACGGCGGGTCGGGCTCACGCCCGACGAGCAGCACGTCGCCCTCGGCATCTTCCTCGCGCAGCCAGCGCGCGCAGTTGGCCGAGGCGAGGCCGCCGCCGATCAGCAGGTAGTCGACCTTGCGCGTGGCCATCGCCCGGCACCTTACAGCCCCGGTGGATGGCGCACCGACCAGTGCGCCCAGGTGGGAATGTGGTCGAGGATGCGCCAGCGCGGGCCTGCTTCATCGCGGTTGGGCCCCACGTCGGTGTCACCGCCGACCGTGTCGAGACGCAGCCCGGCGATGAGCATGAAGACGTGGGGTGTGGGACTGTCGGCCGCGTAGATCGTCACCCAGCGTCCCGGCCCCGGATCGCCCCAGGTGACGTAGTCCTGGGCGAGCGGGTTGTCCGCGATGATTTCCGCCAGCGGGCGTACACCCGCGCGGTACAGGACGTAGTTGACGGTGCTGGAGCAGTCCTCTTCGTGTGCTCCCAGCGGGTCTGGATGCCCGCCAGGGCCATATGGCAGATCCTGCAGCTCGTTGCCCGCGACCACCATCGCCTGCACGGTCGCCGGCACGCCGGCGGGCACGAGCGCGACGTGCCCGTCGCCGGGCTCGAGCAGGGCGCGTTCGCCGGGAATGAAGCGGACGGTTGTGGCGGTCTGTTCGGCCAAGCGTAGGTCGGCGCCCGCGAGCGCGCCTTCGCCGTCTTCGCCCGCTTCGCCGTCTTCGCCGGCGGCCGGGTAGGCGACGGCTGGCACGCTGTACTTGCTCGCCCAGCTCTCGACGTCCCGCACGTACCACGCGGTGTGGTTGTAGGCGTAGAGCGCCTGGTTGTAGTGGGCGGGGGCGCCGGAGGCGCGTAGGTAGTTGGCGGCGGCGAAGATCGCGTCCGCAGCGTTCCAGCGATCGGGTGGACCGCCCCCTTCAACGCTCACCCCGTAGCGCGCCCAGGTGGAGGCGATGAACTGCATCGGCCCGCCCGCGCCGGCTGCGTTGACGGCGCCCTCCTGGGTGCACGAGGGAGCGGGATCGCGCCCGTGATCGCACTCGACCTTGCCGATGCCCGCGAGGATCGCCCAGTCGAGGCCGTAGCGTGCCCCCGCCCGCTGATAGAGGCGCAGGTATGCCGCCGGGATTTCACGCTCGGCCAGCAGCGATATGCCGGCGTCCTGGACGCCGAGCGCTGTCGCGCCGTCGTCGACGGACGCCCCGCCGTCCAAGGACGCACCGGCGAGCGCGGCCACGAGCACGCACGCGAGCGCCACCAGCAGGGCGCTCGCGCCGCCGATGAGCAGCCCCGCCCTGCCGGCGCGGGCGTTGCCACCGGCGAGCTCGGCGCCGGCCGTCACGGCCGATCCCTCCCGAGCTGGCGTTTGCGGCGCGCCGCAACCTCGCGCGCGTCGTCGAGGACGCTCGATTCGTTGCGCCCGGCCGCGCGCCACTGATCGATCGGCGTGCTGGGCTGGCGCGAGGCGGGCAGCGTGTGGCCGCGCTCGCGCATCCGCCGGCGCACCGTGCCGTCGAGCTCCCTGCTGGTCTTGCGGCGCTCGCCGCGCCGTAGACGCAGCGTGTCCAGCGGGTCCGCGAACGCGTCGGCTGCGCGGCCGAGCTCCTGGCGAAACGCGAGCTCGCGGTCGATCTCCGCGCGGGCTGCGCGCTGGCGGCGCGGATCCAGCTGCGCGTACTCTTCACGACCGTAGCCCGCGAGCCCGGCCAGCGCCGCGTAGTCACGCCGGGCGCCCGCGGCGTTCGCCCTGCCCCTGGCGGGCAGGGCAGCCTGCGCCGCCAGCAAGCGCTCCTGTGCGTCACGGCGCTCGGGCGTGTGCGTGAGTCCCGTGCGACGCTGCGCGGCTTCGCCCTCACGCACGCTCTGTTGTGCGCCGTCCAGCGCCTGACGCTGGTCGTCGATCTCGCCGCTGACGCGGTCTGCGCGGACACGCAACTGCGCGGCGCGACGGGTATCGCCGCGAGCCAGCGCCTCGGCGCGCTCGCGCTGCAGGCGCGTGAGCTGAGCGTGCTTGGCGGCGAGCTGGTGGCGAACCTGCGGGGCGCTCGCGGCACGCGTGCGGGCCTGGCGATGCTCGGCCTGCAGTGAGCGCGCCAGCTGCTCGCCGGCGCCGGCGCGCGCGAGCGTCTGGCTGGCCTGCGCACGCCTCTGACGCTCGACGTCGGGTGCCTGTTTGGTGAACCTGTCTTTTGCCTCGCGTACGGCCGCGAGACCCCGGCGCGGCGTCTCGAGCACCTCGCTCACGCGCCGCGCGAGCGACCGTCGCTGCACGTGCTGGGCGTGTGGCCCAGCTGTCGTCGCGGTGAGAATCTGGTGGCGGCGTTTGAACGCCCCCCACCAGAACGCGGACGTCAACAGCCACTGTGTCCACCAGCCGAGCGCCGTGAGCTTGTAGAGGATGCCCAGCAGCGCGAGCACGACGCCCAGCAGAAACGAGAACACGAGCTTGGAGACGACCGCCCCGAACAGCTGCGCGCCCCATTTGCGAAACAGCGCGCGGCCGTGCTCGCCGAACGCGGGAACCAGCACGATCGCGGGCGCGAACAGCAGGTAGAGCAGGCTGAAGACGGCGGCCGTGAGCAGCCGCACGGCGAGGAACCCCAACAGCGCGAGCATGCCCGCGAGCCCTGCGCCGATCAACACCAGCCCCGACAGCCGCGCCAAGGTGCCGCTCCTGGTGCGGAACTCCGCCTGCGCGGCGGTTGGGCCGTGGCAGTTGCTCGCTTCGCTCGACTGGCAGAGCGCGTGGAGCAGCGAGCCGCTTTCGTTGATCGAGTTGCGCTCCGCGCCGTTGGCGGGCAGCGCGAGGAAGATCGCGCCGTTGCTGCGCGCATCACGCAACAGCGCGGCGCTCTGGGCAAGCGCGCGTGCCTGCGCGCTGCCGGCGGGGACACACGGCAGCGTCTGCGTCGCTTCTGGCCGGCAGGCGAGCGCTGCGGCGTCCTGCGCGGCGATCTTCAGCGCAGCCGCGCGGAGGCGTGGATCGAGCCGCGACGGTTCGCGACACCAGCTGACATCGCCGAACTCCAGGTAGCACCAGGGCGCTTCGATCGCCGCGGCGAACAGCGTGGCGAGGCTGCTCCCGAGGGCTCGCTGCGGTCCGGCAGGCGTGCCCTGTGCCGCGGTTGCAAGCGTGCCCAGGCTCGCCTGGTCGGCCCACTGGCCGAGCGCCCCCACCGTGCCGGTGGGGTCGGCAATGAGCGCGAGCCCCGCGACCATCATCGCCCCCATCGCGAGCGTCTCACCGAGCGTGTCGGCGACCCGGCGGCGGACGAGCCCGTGGTAGGCGGCGAGCGCCGCGGCGCACGCCAGCACGATCGCCAGCCACGGTTCGGTGAAGCTGGCCTGCATCTGACGCAGTGCGCTGCCGAGGCCGATCGTCGCGCTGCTGTCGAGCAGGTCGAGTGTGAAGCACCACTCGAGCATCACCACCAGCGCGTGCGTCGCCCACACCAACGCCATCCACACGGGCGTCACCACGAGGCCCTGTACGGCGCTGTCCATCGCGCCCGAGCCCAGGCCGAGCAGGCCGGTGTCGATGTGGACGTCGAAGCCGTAGTTGCCGGTGGGCGCGGGTGCCGCGACGAACCCGGAGGTTTCGCAGTTGCGTTTGCTCGTCGCCGACAGTTCGCCGGCGAGCGCGCCCCTGCACGAGGGGCTGCCGAGGCCGTTGCTCACGAGCGGGTCCGCCTGCGCTTCGGGCGTTCCCGCGCCGCTTTCAGTGCCGCCGCTTTCGCCTGCGCCGCCGCCGCCGGAGCTGGCGCCGACGCCGGTGAGCGGAGGGGCGTCGGGGGCGGTGGGCGCGCTGGCGCCAGCGCTCGCGTCGCCCTGCGCGGCGGCCACTCCGGGATTGGCGAGCGCGAACGCGGCTAGCGCCGCCAGCGCGAACGCGAGCGCGCGCGCCTTCACTCAGGGTGCGGGGGTGGTGGAGAATGCACGCAGCAACGACGGCGCGACCACGTCCACCTGGATCGCCTCCACGCGTCCGTTGTGGTCACGGAACAGACAGCGACCGGCTTGCATCTCGAGCAGGCTCTGGCACATGCGAGCGTCGTCGGGGTCGAGCCCGAGCAGCGTGAGCGCCCGCGCGGCCTCGGCCCGCGAGCGCATCCCGAACACGAACGTCGCGCCGATCAGGTTCTCCAGCGACTCGCGCTCGCCGATCAGGGCGTCGGTGACGAGTTGCGTGGAGATGATCGGCACGGCGAGCTCTGATCGACCCATGCGCTGCAGCGACGCGAGCAGCGTCCTACCGACGGGGTCGCTGAGTAGCCGCCATCCCTCGTCGAAGCAGAAGAGCTTCAGCCGGCCGCGCTCGGAGCCCATGAGGTGCATGGCGAACATCGCGATCAGGCGCACGATCTGTTCACCAACCCGCTCGGCCTGCGAGTACTCCGAGCGCGGCATGCCCGGCGGCGGCGCCGGCAGATCACGTATCGGCAGGTAGGTGACCTGCCGCTCTCCAACTGCTGGCAGCTTCACCGTCGGGTCGGCGAACCCGAGCTGCGTGAGGCCTGAGCGCGCGTACACGTCCAACGCCCTGCCCACGCGCACGTCTGTCTCATCGCCGTGTTCGAGCGCCGTGACCACCTCGCGACAAGTCGGCTGGCTGCAGTTGGTGAGCACGCGGTCGACCGCGCCCACGAGCGCGGTCTCCCACGCGGCGTCCGCGCGCGCGGGCAGCAGGTCGCGCAGGAACGAGGTTGCGGCATCCTGGCGCAGGTGCGCGGGCGCGACGCGCAGCGGGTCGAGCATGCCGCGGAGTGCGGGATCGGGGCGTAGTGTGACCTGCTCGACGTGCGCGCCAACCTCGGGCAGCAGGTGAAAGCGGTGGTCGCCCTTGGGGTCGCAGTCAACCACCCGCGCGCCCTGCAGGAACCCCTCGTAGGCGAGCTTCTGGGCGAGCGTCGTCTTGCCCGAGCCGAGCGCGCCGACGCTGAGGACGGTGGCGTTGCGGTCGCTTTCCGAGCCCTCGCGCAGGTTGAACGTGATCGGCTGGCGTGAGCCGGTCAACGTGTGCCCGAGGTAGAAGCCCTTCCGCGAGCCCGCCGCGTGGGCGGCGGTGGGCATCATCGCCGCGACCTGCTCGGCGGTGAGCGTGTCGTCGTAGCCGGATACGAGCGTCCGCTGCGCCGGCAGATGCTGGAGGAACAGCGGTAGCTGATCGCCCAGCGGGCGGTGCAGGTGGATCTCGCCATACGCGCGTCGGCACATCTCCACCCGTTCCTCGAGCTCCTGCTCGTCGCGCGCGCCGACCGCGATCGCCAGCGTGGCGCGCAGCAGCGGTGGCTTGCTGGACGCCTGCAGGTAGGCGAGCAGGTCGCGTGCTTCTTGGGTGCGCTCGTAGCCGAGATCGGAGACCCCCTGCTCGCCGCTAGACTCTGCGCGCACGATCTGGTCGGCGTCCTGGATGCGTCGTCTGGCGATCCTCACGGCGAGCTCGTTCGGCAGGAAGCGCGCGTTCAGGGAAAGATCGACTGCGAACGGCAAGCTCTCCGGGGGCGCGAACATCAGCTCGGCGCGCGCGCCTGGGAACTGCACCCGCTCGGGGAGCGCGCCCAGCACCAGCTGTGCCTGCCAGCTGGTGCCGAGCTCCGACTCGATCCGCAGCAGCCGCCCGCAGCTCTCCACGTAGCCGTCGAGCCAGCGCAGAACATCTCCCTCCAGCGGGGCCAATGTGGCCTGACCGTTGCGCTCGAACACGAGCGCGCGCGGCTCGTGCAGGCCATCGACCTGCGGTTCCCCCAGCCCCCTGCAGAACCCCCGGCGGATGAGCCACTGCAGCTCGACGCCGCGCGCCTCGCGCACGGGCAAGAAGTCCGCGAGCCGCGCATGCGCGTTGTCGGCGCGTATCCTCGCCTGCTCGAGCTCGGCGACGGTCAGTGTGCGCCGGTCGCGCAGCGCCAGCACGCGCCGGAGCCCGCTCCACCACGCGCGCGGGTGCTCGGCGGCGGCGCGCGAGAGATAGGAGGCAACGTCGCGCTCAGGTTCTTTGAGGCTGACCAGCAGGAACACCGCTGGTTGCACCCGACCGATGTCCACGAGGCGGCTTGCATGCTCGTCCAGGTAGCGCTCGCGCGCTAGGGCATGGGCGTGCGCAGCGGCCGGCCAGGTCTTGCCTTCGTCGCGTACGGCGTGCGCGTAGCGTGCGAGCTGCCAGCTTCGGCACACCCGCAGAATTTGCACGTCAGCTTCGATCACCTCCAGCGCGCCGATCAGCGCGAGAAAACGAGCGCGCTTGGCTTCGTCGCTCAGCCAGGCGTATGAAGAGAGCTCCACGGTGAACGCCGCCCATACGTCGTCCAGGCCGCGGGCGAACACGCAGTTGCCGTACACGAACGTGAGCGGCGAGCGCATCAGTGACAGTTCCGGCCGTGGACACGCCGTGTGTCCGAGCATCGGGGCAGTGACGCGCGACGAATGTGCGTGAGGGTCGTGTGGTGCATACGCTCACGAGCACATTCCGACGTTCAGCGCGCGACGGGACACGACGCCCTGGTTCGAGAAGCTCAGGAAAGGTCTGTATCGAGCCGTCTACGATGCCAGCAGTCTCTGACCGCGTGGTTCGAGTCCGGACACCTCCATTTTTCTTGGCGGCAAGCAAACCACGATGGCCCGTCGGTGTTGAGCTGCGTCGCTGGTAGTCAGAGTTCACGGGGCCTTATGGCTATGCCGAGTCGGGCGACTCCCCTCAACAGACGCTCGTCCACGCTCACGAGCTGACAATCGAGTATTTGCGCGAGCGCGACGTACTGAGCGTCGTATGTTTTCGCCCAACCCAACTCGTCAGCGACGCGCCAGGCGGACTCGATCAGGCCCGCCGGTCTGCGGATCTTCACGGGCGCTTTGAGCAGCCGTCCGAGCATGGTCTTTGCCCGAGGCTTGGTGATCTCTTCTCGCCATGCCATCTCGTGCAGCACCGAACTCGCCTCGATGAGCATCAGCTGAGGCGCGACCAGCTCATGCCCACGAAGACTTGCGAAGCCCACCGGGGTATGGCACGCAGCGACAGCCACCGAAGCATCGACTACGAGCATGGCCCGTCAATGGCCGCTACGGGAGCGATGCAGCGCGGCAACCCAATTGGGCGCGGGCGATCCGTCGTCGCCGACCTTCCACTCCTCCGGCAACTCGGCCATCGGGTATAGCTCGTCCTCGATCGTCCGCAGGTCCCCGGCCTCGATCGTGTGGCGCCTGCCGACGCGGCGCGCTGGCAGGCGCCCTGAACGGATCCAGCGGCGGATCGTCTCGGGGTTTCTGCCAACCCGGTCGGCGGCCTCAGCTACGGTCAGCATGTAGACAATGCTACGCCCAGCTTCGGACCCCGCGCCTCGCGTAGAGGTGCCACAGCGGAGTGCGTGGTCAGACTAGCTCAGATCGACGGTGCAGGACGTTCTCCCAGGAGCACGCCTGCCTCTCGTTCAATGGAGCCGAGGAGACGTTCCCGTTCGGCGCCCGGACCTCGGTGTTCAAGGTCGCCGCAAAAATGTTCGCGCCGACCGTCGCGCTCTTGGCTGGCACGGCGACGCCTAATCGTTCGCGGCGGAGCGAACGTTTAGGCGGGCGCCGCGGCCGAGCGCAAGCACCTGCGCCCGCTCGCCAGCGCGCGGCGGGGCCAGCTGGCGCAGCGTGACCGCTCGGCGCCCTGCCCCACGCGCCACCCCTGTCCGCTCGTGCTCGCGCACCGGCCCTCCGCGCGCGTGCTCGACACATACGAGCACCGCGCCGGGCCCCGTGTAGCGCATGCGCCGCAGACGACTGTCGGAGCCGTCGGGCAGCAGCACGAGCTCGGGCGCCCACCAAAACCCACCCACCGCTCGGCAGCCGCGCCCCCCGGCAAGGTGGCGCGGGCCGAGCCAGTGGCGCACGAGCGCGTGCGCGGCCAGGTGGAAGGCGCGTCCCTCGAGGCGGATGACGCTCAGCACGGTGGCGCCCGCGCCCGGAAGGGCGATGTCGCGCACATACCAGGGCAGCGTCGCCGCAACCGAGCGGACGCCGGGCAGGGTCCCGGCCAGCAGGGCGGCGATCACGATCACCAGGAAGTAGATGACTCCCCGAACCGGGATTCCGCCTGGGTTCAGCCGCAGCTGATCGATGCTGTAGATGCGGCGCTCGAGGTCGAACACACGCCGGTATGAGCGGATCTCGTTCACGATGAGCCAAACAGCGATGCGACCGTGTCACGCAGGAGGCTCACACCGGCCGGTGTGGCCAGCAAGACGGCGACGATTCCCACGGCGAACACGCCGGCGGCCTCCTTGAAGTCGCGCCTGAACGCCAGCACGGTTGCCGCTACTGCGAACGCGAGCCCGATCAGGCTCATCGCCACCGCGCGGCCTGTGTCCCCGGCCTTGGCTGCCGCGGATTCCAGCGAGCTACCGCCGCTTTCGCTCGCTGCAGCCGGTGCTCCGGAGGAGCTCGTGCTCGTGCTGACGGCCGCGCTGGCAACCGCTGGAGCTGCCGCAGCGCACGCGAGCAGCGCGAGCGCGAGTCGATATGCGTGCCGCTTGTTCATTGCGCCTCCTGTGTGGTCGTGGTCTATGCATCGGGGTCCGTTTGCACCGCCGAGATCTCCCAGCGCCCCTGCTCGTGCAGCACGTCCAGTTCGTAGGCGAGCGCGTAGCGGACGCCGCGGCCGTCCTGCGCCTGGACTGTCGCCACCACCGCGCTGCCTTCCTGCGCCCAGTCCAGGCGCTGGACGGACTCGAGCGTGAGCGGCTGGCTGGGGAGCGACACGCGCGCGCCGCTCGACAGGTCGGCGGCGAGCTCGCTCGACGACGCCGCGAGGTAGTTGCGCAGCGCGCGCTGGACGACGGTGGCGAGTTCCGGGTTCGACACTTCGCGCACGTGCGCCGGAAGCTGCGCTGGTTCCGCTGCAGGGGCGCCGACGAATGCCGGATAGCCGGCCAGCGCGAGACCGCCGGCGAGCGTTTGCGCCACGGGCACGGTCAGGTACAGCAGGCCCGCTGTGTCCGTTTGTGCTGCAACCGTGTACACCTGCTCGCCCGGCGCGGGCGTGCGCGCCTGCACGACTTCCGCCCATTCGACGTGCTGCTCGCCGTTAGCGGGAAGCTGCAGCCCGGCGGCTGTTTCCATGCCGGGGCCGAGAAATGGTTCGAGCGCGTGGACGTTGGCCTGTGGTTCGCCGGCGTTCCACGTGAGGTATCGACGGGCGAACAACACTGCGTAGGCTTCAGCGGCGGGGTCGGGCGCCGCCGGTTGGTGCTCGGCGGCTACGGGCAACGCAGGCGTGGGAGGCGCGATCGCGAAGCGCACGCTCGCGGCCAGTCCGGCCAGCGACACCGCATACAGCACGTAGCGCGGCAGTTCATGCGCCAGACGGATGCGCCACAGCGCGCGGGTTCTGATGCTCACGGTCGCGCGTACCTGCTCGTCGGACATCGCGCTGCTCAGCGCTCGAACCCGAACTCGGCCTGCTCCTGTGCGCCGGCGGGCGTCGAGGCCGCGGCGGCCCGCGCTGGCGCCTGCTCCGGCGTCGGGGCCGGCGCGACCGTCTGCGGCGGCGTCTGCTCGGGCGTCCCCGCGACAGGGCGCACCGGCGCGCCCACCGCGGCCGTCTCGACGGCGCCCCCCGCGGAAGGCGCGGCGAGCGCGTGGGAGCGTCGCGGCGAGACGCCTCGTGCGCCTGCAACGCTTCGCGCACTCGTAATCGCGCGCGCCGTGAGCGTGCGACGGCCTGCCGGCGGTGGCTGCTCCCCACGGGGATGGCTGTCGCCGGTGGGCAGCTGGCGCCACACACGCGCGTGCACGCCAGTCACCGAGCCAGGCCACCCGATTGCCGCCGACAGTCGTGTGGCGGCTCGTCCTCCGCGTCGCGTGCCGGCCTGGACGCCGGTTAGAGCTACGAGCCCGCCACACGCTCCGACGGCGCTCAGCAGCACTGTCGAGGCAGCGAGGCGGCGCAGCGTCCGTCGACGCGCATCCACCGGACTCGGCTGCTTGTACAGCTGCGGTTGGGTGTCCGCGCACAGCTCGTGCTCGGTGAGCGCCCAAAACTCCTGCTCGCCGTACACCCGGTAGACCTCGCGCGGCGCTCGCTGCAGCAGCGTCATGCTCGCGCTCCCGCGCCGCCCACGCGAGCGGCCAGAAGCCGGAGCGGGGAGCTCTCCGGATTCCGGCCGCTTGCGCGCGGATGGGATGCGCCGTGCGGCCGTCCGTTCCACCGGTCGCCGGCGTCCCACGGGACGCACCTATGAGTGGGGGGCTTTGTGTTCATAGGGGGTCCCTATGCGCTGATCCGACGGGTGCCCGCCAGACGGGACAGCACGTTCGTCGCGTTCCACGAGCGCACGCAGTCGCGCGCGGGCGCGTTGGGCAACCTTGCGGTACTTCTCAGCGCTCCAGTTGTGACGGCGGCAGAACGTACGACAGTCGATCTGGGCGAGCTGCGACGCCAGCACGAGTCGTTGGTCGCGAGTGAGCTCGCTCGCGAGCGCGCTCAGCCTGCGCACGTCGTCACGTAGCAGCACGAGCGTCTCCAACTCGGCGCGAGCATCGATGACGTCGGCCTGCTCACGCTCGGAGTAGCCGAGTGACAGCGCCGCCTCCAGCGCCGCCTGCATGGGGCTGCGTCCGGAGAGCGCCCGCCGGCGATCGTGCACGCGCGAGACGAATCGCTGCTCGAGCGCGTTGGCCACGTGTTGGGAGCTGGCGAAGCGCCCGCCCCGGCGAGCGTGCGCCACGAGCTCCAGGGTCGCCTGGCTGAAGCAATCCTCGAGGTCCTCCCTGCGCAGGCGGTGGCGGTGCACACGCAGCAGCAGCTCGCGCTTGGCGCGCGCCACCAGCGCGACCTCCTCGGCCTGGTCGAAGCGGCGCACAGCATGCGCGCCGGGCACCGGTGCGGCGCCTGCGCGCCACGTCGGCGGCGTTGATCGGATAGACACATGGGGATGTCGCGCGAAAGCACCCACAGACCCCCCTCCCAATTTCGGGTCCGGCGATGAGCCTCGGCGACCACCTGCGTGCGCTCGACCACCGCCAGCAGCGCAGCCCGCGCCTGGCGTTCCCGGCGGCGGTGATCAGGAAGTTCGGCGAAGACCAGGCCGGGCAGCTGGCCGCGCTGATCGCCTACTACGGCTTCGTCTCGCTGTTCCCGCTGCTGCTCGTGTTCGTGACCGTCCTCGGGTTCGTGCTGCAGGGCAACCCGAGCGCCCAAGACAGCGTCCTGCACTCCACGCTCCAGCAGTTCCCGATCATCGGCACACAGCTGCAGCACAACGTCCACTCGCTGAAGGGGAGCCCCGTCAGCCTGACGATCGGCCTGGTGGGCTCGCTGCTCGCCGGCCTGGGGATCACTGGCGCCAGCCAGAACGCTTTCAACCGCGTGTGGGCGGTGCCGCACAAGCACCGCGCGAACTTCCTCGTCTCCCGGCTGCGCGGTCTCGGCACGCTGATCGCGCTGGGCACGCTCGTGATCTTCTCCACGATCGTCGCCGGGTTCGTCACGGCCGGCGGCCAGGGCGTCCCGGCGATCGTCGGCGGCGTGCTCGTGGCGCTGGTGGTGAACGTACTGCTGTTCTTTGCCGCCTTTCGGCTGCTGACCGCCGCGCACATCGAGACTCGCGATCTCCTCCCAGGTGTGCTCGTCGCAGCGGTGCTATGGACGCTGCTGCAGCACGTCGGCGGCTACTACGTCGACCACGTCGTGCGTCACGCGAAAGAGACCTCCGGCCTGTTCGCGTTCGTGCTCGGCCTGCTCGCATGGCTGTACCTGGGGGCACAGGTGACGCTGATCGCGGCCGAGGTGAACGTCGTGCGCGCCCGCCGCTTGTGGCCGCGCAGCTTCTTCTCCGACCCCCTGCTCGACGCCGACCGGCGCGCACTGACCGCCTCGGCGGAGGTGGAGGAGCGCGTACACGCGGAGGACGTGCAGGTCAGGTTCAACCGGAGGGATTAGGACTTGAGGCCCAATTGTGCCAGCGACGACCTGAAACCTACGAACGGAGACGACTAGCCAGCACGCCCCAGATCGTCGCTATGGCTTTGGCCGCGCGTTTCGCTGCAACTTGGGGACCTGTAGGCAATTCTTTCAGCACAGCACCTGGCGGCGGCGTCGCTGGCAGCTTCGCCGGTGGACGGGGTCTGAGCCGGGTATGGGACGTGTCCATCACTGTCGTTCCAGGTTAGCCCGCCAGGCTTACTGTCCACAAGGCCACCTCGACCGCGAGCAACACGCAACTGACGGACAGCCAGCTCGAAAGCTGTGCGACCGTGCGACGGTTTGCAAGCACGAATGGGTCGAGCCAGCTGCTGGCCGTGCGGTATGCCTCAGCAACGTCGCGAACATCTTGATCGTCGCTCGCCGCGAGAAGATCCTCGCCGCCCACCGCGAGAGCCAGGTCGTGGGGCAGGAGCACCCAGATCGCGCATCCGCAGCACAGCGCAAACGAGATTATGGCGAGGACTGCCCAAGCATCGAGGGACCCGCGATGCGCCTCGGCACCGAGGAACGAACCCGCGATCGAGGCGGCGCCAAGCACGGTACCGGCGCTCACTCGCAATCCCGCAAGGGCTCGCTCCTGCTCAGTCAGCGCCGTCGCCGTCAGCTCGAAGCTGAGTTGCTCGATCGATTGGGCCATTGGCCCGTTTCTAGCGACCGCCTGCGACGGTACTCATTTTTCAGCCCCACCTCCCGGCGGCTTTGCGGGCGAGCAACCGTCTTGAACGTCGCCCGCGACGCGCTATACTAACTACACTTTCGTAAGCTCATATGGAGCAACTACCTATGTCACCTTCCCCATCCTCCCCTGAGAAACTGCAGGCCCAGGCGTCCGATCCCAAGCCCCGGCTGCGCCTGATCCCGCTCGACGACACCGTCGTGTTCCCGAACATGGGCATCACGCTGACGGTTGACGTCGGCGATGACGAGCGCGTGGTGCTCGTGCCGCGCCACGAGAACGAGTTCCTGGAGGTCGGCACGATCGCTGAAGTCTCCGACAAGATCCGCCTGCCCGGCGGCGGGCGCGCCGTGTCGCTGTCCGGCGAGCACCGCGCGCTGATCGGCGCCGCCCAGACCGGCGCCGCGGGTGAGCTGCGCGTCGAGGTCGACGAGCGCCCCGACGAGGTGCCCACCGACAAACGCACGCGCGAGCTCGAGCGCGAGTACCGCGCGACGGTCGAGGAGATCCTCGAGCTGCGCGGCGACGACGGGCGGATCGCCGCGTTCCTGCGCGCGATCGCCGAGCCGGGCGCGCTGGCGGACTCCGCCGGCTACTCCCCCACCCTCTCCTACGAGCAGAAGGTCGAGCTGCTGCGCACGCTCGACGTCACCGACCGCCTGGAGCTGGCTGTGAAGCTGCAGCGTGAGTCGCTGGCCGAGCTGCAGATACGCAGGCGCATCCGCGAGGACGTGCAGGAGGGCGCTGAGAAGCAGCAGCGCGAGTACTTCCTGCGCAAGCAGATGGAGTCGATCCGCAAGGAGCTCGGCGAGGACGACGCGTCGGTGGCGGACGAGTACCGCACGAAGATCGACGAGGCGGACATGCCCGAGGCGGTCAAGGAGCAGGCCCTGAAGGAGCTCGCGCGCCTGGAGCGCATGGGCGAGCAGACGGGCGAGTCGAGCATGATCCGCACCTACCTGGACTGGCTGATCGCGGTGCCGTGGGGCAAGCGCTCGGAGGAGCGCCTGGACCCGGTGGCGGCGCGCGCAGTGCTGGATGCCGACCACGCTGGCTTGGAGGACGTCAAGGACCGCGTCACCGAGTATCTGGCCGTGCGCAAGCTGCGCCAGGAGCGCGGCATCGAGGCCGATCCGAAGTCCGGCGCGATCCTCACGCTGATCGGCCCGCCCGGCACCGGCAAGACCTCGATCGGCGAGTCGATCGCCCGCGCGACCGGGCGCGAGTTCGTACGCATGTCGCTGGGCGGCGTGCGCGACGAGGCGGAGATCCGCGGACACCGGCGCACGTACATCGGCGCGCTGCCAGGACGCCTGGTGAGGGCGCTCAGGGACGCCGGCACGATGAACCCGGTGATCCTGCTCGACGAGGTCGACAAGGTTGGCGCGGACTGGCGCGGGGACCCCTCCGCGGCGCTGCTGGAGGTCCTGGACCCCGCGCAGAACCACTCGTTCCGCGACCACTACCTCGACGTCGAGCTCGATCTCTCGCAGGTGATGTTCCTGGCCACGGCCAACGTCGCCGACACGATCCCCGGCCCGCTGCTGGACCGCATGGAGGTGATCAGCTTCGACGGCTACACCACCGAGGAGAAGCTGGCGATCGCCAAGGGCTACCTGTGGCCGCGCCAGCGCGAGCGCAACGGCTTGCGCGAGGACGAGGTGGAGATCGCCGACGAGCTGCTGAAGACGATCATCTCCGAGTACACGCGCGAGGCGGGAGTGCGTAGCCTCGAGCGCCAGCTCGGCACGGTGCTGCGCAAGACCGCCACCAAGATCGCCTCCAGCCAGACCAACGGCGCCACGCCGCTGAAGACGCCCGTGGAGATCGACCTGGAGGCCGTGCGCGACGCGCTCGGGCGCCAGAAGTTCTTCCAGGAGTCAGCCGCGCGCACCGCGACCCCCGGTGTGGCAACCGGCCTGGCCGTGACTGGCACCGGTGGCGACGTGTTGTTCGTCGAGGCCACCGGCATCAAGGGCGCCGGCAAGGGCGGCGGCCTGGTGCTGACCGGTCAGCTGGGTGACGTGATGAAGGAGTCCGCGCAGATCGCGCTCTCCTACGTGCGTGGCCACGCTGAGGAGCTGGGCATCGAGCCGGGGACGTTCGAGAACAAGGAGTTCCACGTGCACGTGCCCGCGGGGGCGATCCCCAAGGACGGCCCGAGCGCAGGCGTGACGATGGTCACGGCCTTGGCCTCGCTGCTGTCCGGGCGCCCGGTGAAGCACACGGTGGGCATGACCGGTGAGGTCACGCTGCAGGGTCGGGTGCTGCCGATCGGCGGGCTCAAGCAGAAGGCGCTGGCGGCGCACGCCGCGGGCCTGACCGACGTGATCCTGCCGGAGCGCAACCGCGGCGACCTGGACGACATCCCCGAGGAGGTGCGCGAGCAGATGACCTTCCACCCGGTGATGACCGTGCAGGAGGTGCTCGACCGCGCGCTGGAGCCCGCCCGCGACGTAGCGCACGCGTAGAGGAGCGAGCAGCACGATGTCATCACGTCCCCGTAGATGTGAGCCCGTCCCCGTGGAGGTCCGCGCTACCGCGGACCTCCTCGAGCGGCGCTGGCAGCTCTCGATCCTCTACGCCGCGCTCACCGGCGCGCTGCGCTTCAACGAGTTCGCCGACGCCGTCGCCGGCATCTCCCCGCGAATGCTCTCCGAGCGGCTGCGCGAACTGGAGGGCGCGGGGCTGATCGAGCGCACGGTCCTCCCCACCAGCCCGCCGTCGGTCGAGTACCGGCTGACGCAGCGCGGGCGGCGCCTGGCGCCGATCATCGAGGCGATGCGCGCTTACGCGCGCGAGCCCGTGTGAGACCCTACGCCGCCCCCGGCCGGCCCGCCCCCACGAGCTGCCCGCCGGCGGCTTCGCCCGCGCCGACGCCCCCACCTCGCGGGTTGCGAATCCCCGCGACCCCAATCAGCCCACCGAGCGCGACGAGCGCGGCGGCGATCAAAGCCCCGAGGTGAAAGGCGTGCAGCGAGGCGGCTTCGGCGGCGGTGCTGACCGCGTGCGCCTGCGCCGGGGGCAGGCCGTGCACGTTCGCGCGCCCGAGCGCGAGGTGCGTGGCCGTGCGCACTGCCGCGTGGGCGGCGCGGCCGAGCTGCACGTGGGCGAGCCGCGAGTGCAGCACGGCGGCGAACGATGCGGCGACGGCGGCGCCGACGGCCGCGGTGCCGAGCAGCCCGGCGACGCGCGCGACGGCGTTGTTGACGCCGGAGGCGATCCCCGCCTCGCGCTCTGAGCCGGCGAGCACGGCGGCGGTGAGCGGCGCGACGGTCATGGCCAGGCCGAGCGAGAACACGATCACCGCGGGGAACACTTCGGGGAGGTACTGCGCCCTGACGCCGGTGCGCTGGAACAGCAGCAGGCCGAGCGCGGCGACGAGCGGCCCGGCGCCCATGAAGAAGCGCGGTCCGTGGCGGTCGGCGAGCATGCCGAAGCGGCGCGAGAGCGCGAACAGCACGAGCGTGGCGGGCAGCGTGGCGAGGCCGCTCTGCAACGGCGTGTAGCCGCCGACCTGCTGCAGGAACAGCACGAGGAAGAAGAACAGGATCGACAGGCCCGCGTACATGGCGAACGTCTCGACGTTGCCGGCGGCGAAGTTGCGCCGCCGAAACAGGCCGAGCGGCAGCATTGGTTCGCGCGTGCGCGACTCGAACGCGAGGAACACCAAGAACAAGGCGAGCCCGGCGATCAGTGGCGCCGTCACGGCGGGGCTCGACCAGCCCAGCCGCGGCTGCTCGATGAGCGCGAACACGGGTCCGCCGAGGCCGAGCGCGCCGAGCGCGGCGCCGGGGACATCGACGCGTCTGGCGCCGGCCGCGCGCGGGGGACGGCGCGGAATGACCTCGAGGATCAGCGTCAGGCAGACTGCGACGAACGGCAGGTTGATGAGGAAGATCACGCGCCAGGAGGTGAGCGCCAGCAGCTCGCCGCCGGCGAGTGGTCCGAGCACGGTGGCGATCCCACCCCACGCGGTCCAGCTGCCGATCGCCTGGCCGCGCTCCTCGGCGGCGAAGGTGTTGACGATCACGGCGAGCGAGCTCGGCACGAGCAGCGCGCCGGCGACGCCCTGCACGGCCCGCGCGGCGACGAGCGCGTAGATCGACGGCGCGAGCGCGCACGCGAGCGAGGCGATGCCGAAGCCGGCGACGCCGAGCGCGAAGATCTGGCGCTCGCCGTACAGGTCGCCGAGCGAGCCGCCGATGAGGATCAGCGAGCCGAGCGTGAGCAGGTAGCCGTTGACGACCCACTGCTGCGCGGCGAGCCCGCCGCCGAGCGCACGCTGGATGGTGGGCAGCGCGACGTTCACGACCGACCCGTCGAGCAGCACGATCCCGCTGCCGAGGATGCACGCGACGAGCGTCAGGCGCTTGACCGAGTGCGCGTCTCGCCCGCGCGCCATGTAGCTACCTTGGCGCACGCTGCGCAAAAACGCAGACATACGCACCGGCGCCCACCTGCCCCCGCGCGCCCGGAGACCCGCGCCGGCGCACCGGCTCAGTCCGCGCGCCGCAGCGCCGAGCGGTCCACCTGCGCGATCTCGGTGTACCCGCTGAGCGCGAGCGTGAGGTCGAGCTCGGCGAGCAGGCAGCGCAGCACCCATTCGACGCCCGCCTGGCCGTCGAGCGCGAGGCCCCACACGTACGGGCGTCCGAGGCACACGGCGTCGGCGCCGAGCGCGAGCGCCTTGAACACGTCGGCGCCGGTGCGGATGCCGCTGTCGAACAGCACTGCCAGCTGCCGGCCGACGGCCGCGCGCACGCCGGGCAGCGCGTCGAGCGCGGCGATCGAGCCGTCCACCTGGCGCCCGCCGTGGTTGGAGACGATCACCCCGTCGACGCCGGCGTCGAGCGCGCGCCGCGCGTCGTCCTCGTGGAGCACGCCCTTGAGCACGATCGGCAGCGTGGTCTGCTCGCGCAGCCACGCGAGGTCCGCCCACGTGACACGGGGGTTGGCGAACTGGTAGGCCCAGTGGCCGATCGCCGGCAGGGGGTCCTCCTCGGGCGGGCGCGCGAGCGCGGCGCGGAACACGGGGTCTGAGAAGTAGTTGGCGACGCCCTCGCCTTTGAGAAACGGGAGATAGCCGTTGGCGAGGTCGCGTGGGCGCCAGCCGAGCAGCCACGTGTCGAGCGTGACGACGAGCGCTTCGTAGCCGGCGTCGGCGGCGCGCGCGACGAAGCTGGCCGCGAGCGCGCGCTCGCGCGGCCAGTACAGCTGATACCAGCGGCTGGCGCTACCGCTGGCGGCGGCGACGTCCTCGATGGTGTTCGACGCGGCGGTGCTGAGGATCATCGGCAGGCCGTGCGCGGCGGCTGCGCGCCCGACGGCGAGCTCGGCGTCGGGGTGGACGATCGACTGCACCCCCACGGGCGCGAGCAACACGGGGGCGGGCAGCGCGGTGCCGAGCACCGACGTGCTGAGGTCGCGCTCGGAGACATCGCGCAGCATCCGCGGCACGATCTCCCAACGCTCGAACGCGCGCAGGTTGGCGGCCATCGTCACCTCGGCGCCGGCGCCGCCGGCGACGTATCCGTACGCCTCGACGCTGAGACGCTCGCGCGCTGCTGCTTGCAGCTCGCGTGCGGTGCTCGGCAGCGCCGGCGCCTGGCCGCTGAGGCCTTGGGCGTAGATCTCGAACTGGAAGTTCGCGAACACGTCCTGCTGGGTGGGCTGGGTGTCGGCCACGGCTAACCTAGACCCTAACCTCGATTCGCAGTCGAGGGCGTTGGCGCGCAAGAGGGCGCGGCCTTCTTGCGTTTTTCTTCAGCGCTCTTAGCATGCGCCTGAGAGTCTGCTCAGCGCGCGTTTCCCCTTGTATGTATTTCTAGGAGCAGGATGGCAGGGACGGGCCACACGCTTACCCGCAGAGGACTCCTTCGCTCGGCCGGCGCCGGCGCGGCCGGTCTCGCCCTGACCGGCGCCCTCGGCGAGCTGCTGACGGGCGCGGGCTCGCGGGCGCCGGGCGCCGCTACCGCGGCCTCGACGGGCGGCGGCGTGCCACCGCAGCCGCCGAACTGGCGCTCGCGCCCGGACCTGCGCATCCCGGCGCTGACGATCACACGCAACGAGCCGGGCGCCTCCGACGCCCCGATCTTCATCGCGCCGTACAACAGCCCCACCGGGCAGGCGGGCGCGGTGATCGTGGCCGCCGACGGCGAGCCGATCTGGGAGAACCCGCTGGCGCGGAAGGTGACGACGAACTTCCACGTGCAGAGCTACCGCGGCAGCCCAGTGCTGACGTGGTGGGAGGGCGAAATCGAACTCGGGCACGGGGTGGGCGAATACGTGATCGCGGACACGAGCTACCGCACGGTTCGCCGCGTGCAGGCGGCTGACCACCTGCGCGGCGATCTGCACGAGTTCGTGATCACCCCGCGTGACACGGCGCTGCTGACGAGCTACGTGGTCCGCAAGCACGACCTGTCAGCCGTGGGCGGGCCGCGCGCGGGCACGATCCAGGATGCGATCTTCCAGGAGGTCGACCTGGCGAGCGGGCGGCTGCTGCTGGAGTGGCATAGCCTCGACCACATCCCGCTCGATGAGTCCTACTCGCCGGTGGAAGCAAACTGGGACTTCTTTCACATCAACTCGGTGGACCTGGACACGGACGGCACTCTGCTGGTGTCGGCGCGCAGCACGCACACCGTGTACAAGATCGCGCGCGACGGCTCGATCGTGTGGCGCCTGGGCGGCAAGCGCAGCGACTTTGCGATGGGCGCCGGCACGACCTTCGCCTGGCAGCACGACGCGCGCCGCCAGCCGGACGGCACGGTGACGCTGTTTGACAACGGCGCGACGCCGGCCGTGGAGCCGCTGTCGCGCGGGCTGATCCTCGACGTGGACGAGCAGGCGATGAGCGCGTCGTTGTTGCGCCAGTACTCACACCAGGGCGTGCTGTCGGGCAGCCAGGGCAATGTGCAACTGCTGGAGAACGGCAACGTGTTCGTGGGCTGGGGCGAAGCGCCGCGCGTGTCCGAATTCGACCGTTCGGGGCGGCTGCTGTTCGACGCGGTGCTGGGCGAAAAGTACGAGTGCTACAGGGCCTTCCGCATGCCGTGGAGCGCGCGTCCCGCGCAAGCGCCGGCGCTGGCGGTGAGCGCCGACGCGTCCGCCCGCACGGCGTACGCGAGCTGGAACGGCGCGACCGGCGTGCACGCGTGGGAGCTGCTGGCGGGGGGCACGCCGCACGGTCTAAGTCCCGTCGCGCGGGTGCCGGCGGCGGGCTTTGAGACGGCCCTCCCGCTACCCCCGCGTGCCGGCCCGCGCGTGGCGGCACAGGCGCTCGACGCGCACGGCAAGGCGCTCGGGCGCTCGCCCGCGGTGACGGTCACGTAGACCTGCCTGGTGGTGGCACGAGCTCGCAGGCGTCGCGTGCTGGCGCGAGCGCGGCGATCAGCCGAGCACGAGCTCGGCGGCGGCGCGCAGCGTGGCGGCGTCGCCGGAGATGAGCAGCGTGGTGACGGCGGACTCGCGCCACCTGTGCAGGTCGTCGCGGATCTTCTCGCGCGGGCCGATGAGCGACAGCGCTTCGATCAGCGCGGTGGGGATCTTGGCGCCGGCCTCGTCCTTCTTGCCGCTGAGGTACAGCTCCTGGATTTCGTCGACCTCGCGCTGGTAGCCCATGCGGATGGGCACGTTGGCGTGGAAGTTGGCGCCTTTGGCGCCCATGCCGCCGAAGTACAGGGCGTAGAAGGGGCGCAGCGCGTCGGCGGCGCCCTCGAGGTCGTCGGTGACGATCAGCGGCACGGTGGCGCACACCTCGAAGTCCTCGGCGCCGCGTCGCGCCCCCTCGCGCCCCCAGCCCTCCTCCAGCGACGGCCGGTACAGCTCGTCGTGGACGCTCGGGGAGAACAGCATCGCCAGCCACCCATCGCACAGCTCGGCGCACAGGGCGATGTTCTTGGGGCCCTCGGCACCGAGGTAGATGGGGATGTCCTGGCGCAGCGGGTGGATGGAGGACTTGAGCGGCTTGGCGAGCCCGGTGCCTCCGGGCAGCGGCAGCGGGTAGTGGGGGCCGGGCGCTGTGAGCGGTCCCTGGCGCGCCCAGATGTCGCGCAGGATGGCGATGTACTCGCGGGTGCGCGCGAGCGGCTTGGCGAACGGCATCCCGTACCAGCCCTCTACGACCTGCGGTCCCGACACGCCCAACCCGAGGATGAAGCGCCCGCCCGACAGGTGGTCCATGGTCATCGCCGCCATCGCGGTGGCGGCGGGCTGGCGCGCGGACATTTGCACGATGGCGGTGCCGAGCTTGATGCGCTGGGTGGCGGCCCCCCACCAGGCGAGCGGCGTGAGGCAGTCGGAGCCGTACGCCTCGGCGGTCCAGATGGAGTCGAACCCCAGCCGCTCGGCCTCGGCGACCGACTCGACCACCCCCGGCGGCGGCCCGCCGGCCCAATACCCGGTGTTCAACCCCAGCTTGAGCTCTCCACCCATCAGCGCGAGCCTATCGCCTGACGCCCGCCGGCGGCTATCGCTCGACGAGCGCGAGCGTGAAGCCGTCGTAGCCCTTGGCGCCGACGGTCTGCACGGTGGTGGCGCGCACGCGCTGCGCCCCGCGCCGGTCGGCGGCGAGCAGCTCGTGGAAGCGGCGCATCCCCTGCACGCGCGGCTCCTGGTCCTCGGCGTCGATGATGTGCCCGTCGCGCACGACGTTGTCGACGACGATCACGCTGCCCGGCCGCGAGAGCTCGAGCGCGTGTTCGAAGTACGCGGCCGTGCTCTCCTTGTCGGCGTCGATGAAAATGAGATCAGACGGCTGCGCGCTTTCCGTGCGCAGCGCGCGTAGGGTGTCAATCGCCGGCCCGATCCTTATGTCTATGAGGCCGGCTACGCCGGCCCGGTTGACGTTCGCAGCGGCAACCGCCGCGTAGTTCGCGCTCAACTCGCAGGTGATCAGACGGCCGTGGTCCGGGAGGGCCCTGGCGAGCCAGATGGTGGAGTAGCCGCCGAGCGTCCCCAGCTCGAGGATGCGCTCGGCGCGGTGGATGCGGGCGATCAGGTGCAGCAGCTTGGCCTGCGCGGGCGTGAGCGCGATCGGCGGCAGGCCCGCGGCGGCGCTGTCGGCGAGCGCGGCCTCGAGCACGGGGTCCTCGCCGATCAGCTGCTGCTCGATGTACGCGTCAACGGCGCTCCAGCGCTCGGCGTTCGTCGGCGCCCCCTTGCGCTGCGCCTGGCGGCGTGCGAGCTCGCTCCACAGCTGTTTGCTCATTCGCCCCCCTCTCCCGCGTTGACGCCGGCGACGGCCTCCCCGGCGGCGCTCATCAGCGCGAGCGGCACGCACAGCCCGGCGGAGCGCCGCACGCTGGCGATGCGCCGGCCCGGCTGGACGGCGGGGCGGATGTCGCTGAGGTGCGGCGCGAAGCGCTCGGCAGCGCCGTCCAGGTCCGCCACCAGCAGCGCGAGGCCCCAGAAGCGCGCGGGACCGTCACGGCCGCCGCTTCGCGCGAGCGCGTCGTCTGGCATCTGCACAACCTCCAGGATCACGCTTGCGAGCCGGAAGAACGCCTGACGCGGCGCCCCCGCAGGCGTGGGCTCCTCGCGGATGCGCCGCAGATCGAGACCTGCCGCCTGCAGTGCCGTGACGGTGCGCTCGAGCGCGGGCGAGAACACGACCACGTGGTCGATCGCGCGCACGCCGTTGGGGTGCGCGGGCGCCTCGGCCGGGATGGAGTTGTGCGAGACGGCCGTCGGCAGACCGTCGAGCTCGGCACTGTCGATGCCGCGCAGCGACCAGCCGAGGATGCCCGCGCCCGCGCTCACGCCAGCCCCCGCGCTCACGCCAGCCCCCGCGCTCACGCCAGCCCCGGCGCCGACCCCCGCGCCCGCCGCTGTGCTCACGCCGGCCACCGCGCCAGCGCCCGCGCCGGCGAAGCGCAGGCGCACGGCGCCGATCCGGCATGTGTGGTCGGCCACGGCGAAGCCGAGCGCCTCCCAGCTGGCGGGGTCGTCTGCGAGCTCGAGCTCGTCGATGGTTGCTGTGCTCATGGCCGTTGCGGGGCGCGCGGATGTCGGTGTTTTCCGGGGACGGGCGGCGTGGGCCGCTAAAACCAACAGCCGTGAACGCTACACACGCAGCGACCGCCCCAGGGAGCGAGCTGAGCGACCGCCAGCGCCTGACGATCTTGGCGATCTGCTGCATGAGCCTGCTGATCGTGGCGATGGACAACACGATCGTGAACGTCGCGCTGCCGTCGATCCACCGCGCGCTGCACGCGCAGCTGTCGGGGCTGCAGTGGACGATCGACGCGTACGTGATCGTGATCGCGAGCCTGCTGCTGCTGTCGGGCTCGACCGCCGATCGCCTGGGGCGCAGGCGCACCTTCCAGGTGGGCCTGGTGGTGTTCGGGCTCGGCTCGCTGCTGTGCAGCCTCGCGCCGACCCTCGGTTGGCTGATCGCCGCCCGCGCGCTGCAGGGCGTCGGCGGCTCGATGCTGAACCCGGTGGCGATGTCGATCATCACCAACGTGTTCGTGGACCCGCGCGAGCGTGCGCGGGCGATCGGCGCGTGGGGCGCGGTCGTCGGCATCAGCCTGGCGCTTGGGCCGATCGTGGGCGGCGCGTTGACGGACAGCGTGAGCTGGCGTGCGATCTTCTGGATCAACGTGCCGATCGCGGCGGCGGCGGTGGTGCTGACGGCGCTGTACGTGCCCGAATCGCGCGCGTCGCACGCGCGGCGCGTGGATGTGGTCGGCCAGCTGCTGGTGATCGTGACGCTGGCGTCGCTGACGTACGCGATCATCCAGGCGCCGCAGGCGGGCTGGGGCTCGGCGCAGACGCTCGGCCTGTTCGCGCTGGCGGCGGCGGCGCTCGCTGGCCTGGTCGCCTACGAGCTGCGCCGCGCGGAGCCGCTGATCGAACTGCGCTTCTTCCGCAGCGTGCCGTTCTCGGGCGCGACGCTGATCGCGGTGAGCGCGTTCGCGGCGTTCATCGGCTTCCTGTTCGTCAACACCCTGTACCTGCAGGACGTGCGCCACTACTCGGCGCTGCAGGCGGGCCTGTGCACGCTGCCGATGGCGCTGGCGGCGCTGATTTGCAGCCCGCTGTCCGGCCGCGCGGTCGGCGAGCGCGGGCCACGGCTGCCGCTGTTCGTGGCGGGCGTGTGCATGCTGGCGGCCGCGCTGGTGATGACCACGCTCACCAACCACACCTCGCTGGTGCTGCTGCTGTGCGTGTACGCGGTGTTTGGCGTGGGCTTCGGCACGGTCAACGCGCCGATCACCAACGCGGCGGTGTCGGGCATGCCCAACAACCAGGCGGGCGTGGCGGCAGCCGTGGCCTCCACCAGCCGCCAGGTGGGGCAGGCGCTGGGGGTGGCGATCACCGGCTCGATCCTGGGCGCGTCGGTGGGCGCCCACATCGGCGCGAACCTCACCGCCGCCAGCCACCCGGCGTGGTGGCTGATCGTCGCCTGGGGCGCCACGGTGCTCGCGCTGGGCGCCGCCACCACCGGCGAGTGGGCGCGGCGCACGGCGGCGCGCAGCGCTGCGCTGCTGCAAGAGGAAGCCGCGCCGCGGCCGGTGCCGGCGTGAGGGCGCGGCTGCTGTGGGCGTTCCGTTACGCGCTGCCGGCGGTGGTGACGGTGGCGGGCATCGTGATCATGGCGCTGGGCAGCGAAACCGATCTGGAGGGCGGCGCGAGCATCGTGTCGGCTGGCTTGGCGATCTTCGCGGTCAACTGGCTGTTTCGCATCGGCGTCACCGGCGATCGCGAGCGCGAGCGCGAGGCGGCTGCACGCGCGTACTACGACCGTCACGGACGCTGGCCGGACTAACTGGTTGATGGCCACGGTCCCGGCCTGCGGAGCGCGCGACCTGCGGAGGGCGCGTCTGGCCTGCGCGTGAACACGCTGTGAAGGGTGGCGAGCGTGGCGGCCCTCGGTTTGTGCAACCGTCGAAGGTGAAATCGCTGCAACGGCGGGAAAATCTCGCAGTGAGCTCGGGGGTGCAGACACCTGGGGAGGAGCTGGCGGCGAGCGACGCCTACCGCCCGCAGCCGCCGTTCTTGGACGAGCTGTTCGAGCACGACGGCATGCCGCGGCCGACCGCCCGCGCGCTGGTGGCGGAGCTGCGGCGCCTGGGGCCGGAGGGGCTGATCGAGGCGGGCAGGCGCCGCGACGCGCTGTTCATGCAGCAGGGCATCACCTTCGAGACGAGCGCCGCGGGCGACTCGACGCACGAACGGCCGTTCCCGCTCGACCTCGTGCCGCGGGTGCTGAGCGGCGAGGAATGGCGTGACATCAAGCGCGGGCTCGCGCAGCGCATTCGCGCGCTGAACCACTTCGTCGACGACGTCTACCACGCGCGCGAGATCGTGCGCGAGGGCCTCGTGCCGTGGCGGCTGGTGGTCTCGTGCCCGCACTTCGCGCGCGCGGTGCACGGCATCCGCCCGCCGGGCGGCGTGTACACGCACGTGGCGGGCTGCGACCTCGTGCGCCACTCGAACGGCACGTGGAAGGTGATCGAGGACAACGTGCGCATCCCCTCGGGCATCTCCTACGTGCTGGAGAACCGCGCGGCGATGGCGCGCCTGGTGCCGGAGCTGTTCGCCTCCTATCGCGTGCGTCCCGTCGACCACTACCCGCAGCTGCTGCTAAGCGCGCTGCGTTCGGTGGCGCCGTCGGCGGAGAGCGAGGCGACGGTCGTGGTGTGGACGCCGGGGCCGGCCAACCCGGCGTACTTCGAGCACGCGTTCCTCGCGCGCCAGATGGGCGTGGAGCTGGTGGAGGCCTCCGATTTGGTGGTGCGCGACGACGTGCTGTACATGCGCACCACGCGCGGGCTGGAGCGCGCGCACGCGGTGTACCGGCGCCTGGACGACGACTTCGTCGACCCGCTGGAGTTCCGCGCCGACTCGCTGCTCGGCGTGCCCGGCCTGGTGCGCGCCTACCGCGCGGGCAGCGTGGCGATCGCCAACGCGTTCGGCACGGGCGTGGCGGACGACAAGGCGATCTACTGCTTCGTGCCGGAGATGATCCGCTTCTACCTCGGCGAGGAGCCGATCCTGGAGAACGTGCGCACGTACCTGCTGTCTGACCCGGAAGTGCTCGAGCACGTGCTCGAGCGCCTGGACCAGCTGGTGGTCAAGCCGACGGGCGAGTCGGGCGGCAAGGGCGTGATGATCGGCCCGCACGCGCAACAGGAGGAGATCGAGCGCATGCGCGAGGTGATCAGCGCGCACCCCGATCGCTGGATCGCCCAGGACGTGGTGCGCCTGTCGACCGTGCCGACGGTCGGCGCCGACGGGCGGCTGGCGCCGCGGCACGTGGACCTGCGCCCGTTTGCGGTGTTCGGCGAGCGCATCGACATCGTCCCCGGCGGGCTCACGCGGGTGGCGCTGCAGGACGGCTCGATGATCGTCAACTCCTCGCGCGGCGGCGGCTCGAAGGACACGTGGGTGTTGGAAGACGGCGGCGAGGCGGAGCGGCCGGGAGCGAACGGGTTTCCGGTCTCCGACACGCAGCCGCCGGCGCTGCCGGACCTGCGCTACGGGGCGTGGACCGGCCAGCAGCAACAGCAGCAGCAGCAGCAACAGCGGCAGCAGCAGCAGGCGTCGCAGCGGCGGCAAGCGGGGCTGGCGGCACCCGGTACGCGCGCGGGCTGATGCTCGCGCGGATCGCGCACGAGCTGTACTGGCTGGGGCGCAACCTGGCGCGCGCGGAGTTCACGGCGCGCGCGGTGGAGGCGGTGTTCCAGGCCGAGCTGCAGGGCACCTCGGAGGCCGCGCCGGGCGTGCGCTTCGGCTCGGGTGGCCTGCTGGCGATGTTCGGCGACGTCAGCGAGCGCACCGGCCAGCGTGGGGGCCACGCGCTCGGCCAGCTGACGCTCGACCCCGCGCGCCCAGGGTCGATGCTGGCGAGCATCGAGCGCGCCCGCGAAGGCGCGCGCACGGTGCGCGATGTGATCAGCGCGGACATGTGGGAGGCGATCAACACCACCGCGCTCGGGCTGCGCGGCGGCGGACAGCCGGGTTGGGCGGCGGCTGCGGGACCGTCGCTGGCGTCCAAGTACGTCAAGGAACGCACCGCGCTGATCTGGGGGGTTGCCAACCGCTCGATGCTGCGCGACGAGGCCAAGTGCTTCCTGGACGCGGGCGGGCTGATCGAGATCGCGGACATGGTGCTGCGCATGCTGCGCGTGGCGCTGCCCACCGGCGACGCGGCGCCGCAGGAGGACGGGCACGCGCTGATCCTGCTGCAGACGGTGGGCGGCTTTCACGCCTACCTGCGCGCGGTGACCGCGCCACCGAACGCCCACCCGGTGGCGCGCTTCCTGCTGTTCGAGCGCGCCTACCCGGACAGCGTGGCCGCGTGCGTGGACTCGCTGCACGAAGTGTTCACGACGGCAGACGCCGGGCCGCGCAACTCCAAGCCCGTCCTGCGGGTAAGTAGGCTTGCAGCGGACCTGGACTTTCAGCGCAGGGCGCTACCGGACGGAGCAGAGCTGACGGGCATATGCGAAGAGACGCAGCAGGAGCTGGCGCGCATCGACCACGACGTCGGCGAGCGCTACTTCGCGGGCGCGGCGACTGCGGGCATGAGGAGGTGAGCGACCGGTGCACTTCGCCATCCGCTTCCTGACCGAGTACCAATACGACACGCCGGTGACCGACAACCTGAACGCGCTGCGCGTGCGCCCGGCGACGACCTCCACGCAGCGCTGCGACGAGTTCCACACGCGCATCGACCCCGAAGCGCGCGTCAGCCGCCACCTCGACTACTTCGGCACGGAGGTGATCGAGTTCGGCATCCCCGCAAGCCACGAGCAGCTGACGATCGACGTGCGCGCGCGCGTGGTCACCTCCGCCCCGCCCGACCCGCCGGAGGGCTCGTGGGAGGACCTGCTGACAGCCGCGTACGTGGATGCCGCCGGCGAGTTTGCGCTGCCCTGGCAGGACCAGCCGGCGATCGCCGGCCTGGAGAGCCTGGACGGCGCGCTCGAGGCGGACAGCCCGCTGGAGACGCTGGAGCTGCTGTGCGAGCTGATCCCCGACCGCTTCGAATACCGGCCGGGGGCGACGTACGTGGGCTCGAACGTGCAGGATCTGCTCGACATGGGCGCGGGCGTGTGCCAGGACTTCGCCCACCTGTCACTGGTTCTGCTGCGCCGCCGCGGCATCGCCGCGCGCTACGTCTCGGGCTACCTGTGGGCGGCGCCGGAGAGCGAGGGCACGGACTCGGTGGAGGTGAACACGCACGCTTGGGTCGAGGCGCTGTTGCCGAGCAGCAACGGCAACGGCGAGCCGGTGTGGGTGAGCGCCGACCCCACCAACCGCCGGCTGGCCGACGGCGAGACGCACGTGAAGATCGGCCACGGGCGCTTCTACTCCGACGTGCCGCCCGTGAAGGGCCTGTACATGGGCGGCGCCCACTCCGAGCTGAGCGCCGCGGTGACGATGTCGCGCCTGGACCCGCAGACGAGCGCGCGGGCGTAGACGACCCCGCACGCGACGACCCCGCACGCGACGACCCCGCACGCGACGACCCCGCACGCGACGACCCCGCACGCGACGGCGGCGCACAGCGCCTAAAGCACCCAGCGGCAGGGCCCGATACAGCTTGTGTGCGTGTGATCGCCGCATATGTCTGCGGGTGCGCCTGCGTGCAGGCGTGGGCGAGCAATGCTGCTGCCTGACGACACCTCCGATCACGGGCCCGGCGACGACGATGCACAGCTGAGCCGATCGCCGGGGGACGGGGGCGCGCTTGGTCGGCGCTGGCTGGCGGCGATGTGCGCGCTCGCGGTGCTGTGCGTGGCCGCGTCGGTGACGGCGGCGCTGATGTGGCGCTCGAGCGTGCGCGCGCGCGAACGGCAGACGTTCCAGACCGCCGCCGCTGACGTCAGCGGCAGGCTGGAGACCTCGTTGCGCCGCGACACCGACTTCGTCAGATCCGTGCGCGCGATCCTGTCGCTGCAGCCGAACCTCACCGCCAGCGGCTACGGCCGCTGGCTGTCGCTGCTGGAAGATCGGGAAGGCGAACCCACGGGCTATGGCGCGCTGATCGTCAAACGGGTCCCGGCCGCCGAACTGGGAAGCTTCCAGGCGCAGCGCAACGCCGACCCGGCCTTCCGCACGCTGGTGGGCGGTCATCTGGAAACCGTCGCCGCGTCGGGACGCTCGCACTACTGCCTGCTTGCGGGTGGCAGCGCCGCCCTGTCCTACGACCCGGAAGTCGCGCTGCTGCTGCAGGGCGACTGGTGCGACCCCACCTCGCTGATCGGCGGCTACGCGCACAACGGAACCACCAGGGCGCAGTTCACGCAGGCGATCACCGACGACGGCGGCTACGGCGTGTACTCGCTCACGCTGTCAAACGCGGACAGCCTGATCATCGAAGTCGCCGCCTACCGGCCGGGGGCGGCGCTGACGAGCGTCGCGCAGCGGCAGGCGGCCGTGCTCGGCTGGGTGCTGGGCTCGTTCAGCACCAACTCGCTGATGCACGCGGCGCTCGCCGGCGCACACGACATGACGGTCTCGCTGTACCACGCCAACCCCGGCCTGGGCCCCGAATTCATCGGTCGCATGGAAGGCGGCAAAGCCGCGCACGCGTTCACCGACGAAGCGACGCTGCACGTGGACGGCACGTGGATCGTGAAGGTGACGGGCGCGCCCGCGCTCAGCGGCCCGTCGGCGGACATCCAGGCAGTGGCGGTGTTCGTGGGCGGCATGCTCGCCAGCGCGCTGCTGCTCGCGCTGGTGCTCGTGCTGGCGCGCTCGCGCGAGCACGCCCTGGCGATGGTGCGGGAGAAGACCGGCCAGCTGCGCCACCAGGCGCTCCACGACGCGCTCACCGGCCTGCCCAACCGCGTGCTCGCGCTCGACCGCGCCGAGCAGATGCTCGCACGCGCCCGCCGCCAGCAGCTGCCGGTGGCGGCGCTGTATGTGGACGTCGATGACTTCAAGGACGTCAACGACAGCTTCGGCCACGCCGCCGGCGACGAGCTGCTGCGGATCGTGGCGTCGCGCTTGGAAAGCGTGGTGCGCGAGGGCGACACGGCGGCGCGGCTGGGTGGCGACGAGTTCGTGGTGCTCGTGGAGGGCTCGACGCTCGACGCGGGCCCGGAGCTGGTGGCCGAGCGCCTGCTGGAGGCGTTGCGCCGTCCGTATGACATGCGCGCGGAGATCGGTCGCGAGCTGTCGCTGAGCGCGAGCGTGGGCATCGCCTACGGGCTGCGCGGCACCGCCGACGAGCTGCTGCGCGAGGCGGACATCGCGCTGTACGCCGCGAAGGCCGCCGGGCGCAACCGCTTCATGCTGTTCCACGCGAACATGCAAAGCGCGGTGCAGGACCGCCTGGCCACGCAGATGGACCTGATCGAGGCGCTCGAGCGCGACGAGCTGTTCCTGCTGTACCGGCCGACGTTCGACCTGCAGTCCGAGCGCGTGGCCGGCGTGGAGGCGCTCGTACGCTGGCGCCACCCCACGCGCGGCACGCTCGCGCCGCGCGAGTTCCTGCCGATCGCCGAGGCCAGCGGCCTGAGCGTCGCGATCGGCCGCTGGGTGCTCGCCGAGGCCTGCCGGCGCGCCGCCGGCTGGCACGAGCGCGGGCTGCCCATCGGCATCTCGGTGAACGTCGCCGCGCGCCAGCTGGAGACCGACGAGCTGGTCGAGCACGTCGCCGCCGCCCTGCGCGACAGCGGCCTGGAGCCGCGCGCGCTCACGCTGGAGGTCAGCGAGTCGGCGCTGCTCGGCAACCCGCAGGGCACGGGCGCGCGCCTGCGCCAGTTGGCGCAGCTCGGCGTGCGCATCGCGATCGACGACTTCGGCGCGCGCTACAGCGCGCTCACCTCCGTGCACGAGCTCCCCGCCGACGCCGTCAAGCTCGACCGCGCGCTCGTCGACCGCATCGCCAGCTCGCCGCGCGCCAGCGCGCTGCTGCAGACGTTCGTCGCGTTCGGCAAGACGCTCGCGCTCGACACGCTCGCCGAGGGCGTCGAAGACCACATCGGCCTCGCCCACGCGCAGCGCGAGCAGTGCGACCGCGGCCACGGCTTCCTGTTCTCCCGCGCGCTCGACGAGCACGCCATCGAGGCATTCCTGCGCGCCGGCGCGCGCGGCGCGCAGGCACAGGCGGCGGGCGGCTGAGGGCCGCTCCGGCACGCAGACACAGGCGGCGGGCGGCCAGGCCCGCTCCCGGCGCACAGGCGCAGGCGGCGGGCGGCTAGGCCGCTCCCGGCGCTCAGGCCGCGTGCGGCACAGGGCCGGCGGCGCGTTGGCGCGAGCGCGCGAACGCGGAGGCGGCGAGCACCCCGCCGATGCCGCCGAACAGGTGCGCCTGCCAGGAGATGCCGGGGTGGGGGACGAGGTCGGAGAGCAGCGCGCCGCCGAACAGCACGAGCACGACCGCGCCCAGCGCGACCTCGCCGATGTGGCGGTTGAACAGGCCGCGGCTGATCAGGTAGGTGGCATAGCCGAAGACCACGCCGCTCGCGCCCACCGTGTCGCTGTGCGCGGGCGCGATCAGCCACACCCCCAGGCCGCTGACGACGGCGACCAGCAGCGTCACTTCCAGCAGCCGCCGCGCGCCGGCGAGCGCGATCGCGAAGCCGAGGATCACGAACGGGATCGTGTTGCCGACGATGTGCGCGACGCTCGCGTGCAGGAACGGCGCGAACAGGATGCCGTCGAGGTGCCCCACGCTGCGCGGCACGATCCCGTCGCTGTCCAGCCGGTAGCTGTCGAGCAGGTTGACGACCTCGACCGCCCACATGATCGCCACCAGCGCCGCCAGCGCCAGCAGCCCGTCGCGCTGTCGGGGGTAGCGCCGGCCAAGCTGCCCACGGATCTGCATTGACCAAGCATGGCAGAGGGTCGCCACGGCAACGATCACTTTCATATAAAATAGTTGTATGAGCAACGAAGTGCGTGCCGCCGGCCAGCCTCACCTGTCGCGGGGGCTGGTGCTGTTGATGGCGATCGCGTGCGGTGCTGCGGTCGCGAACATCTACTACGCGCAGCCGCTGCTCAGCACGATCGCCGCGCGCTTCCACGTCTCCGACGGCACCGCCGGCCTGCTGGTGACCGCCTCGCAGGTCGGCTACGCGGCGGGGCTCGTGCTGCTGGTGCCGATGGGCGACCTGCTCGAGCGCCGGCGGCTGATCACGCGGATCATGCTCGTCACCGCCGTGGCGCTCGCCTGCACGGCGGCCAGCCCCAGCCTCGGGCTGCTGGCGGGCGCGCTGGTGGTGGTCGGCCTGACCTCGGTGGTGGCGCAGATCCTCGTGCCGCTCGCGAGCTCGCTGGCCGGCGAGCACGAGCGCGGGCGGGTGGTCGGGCACGTGATGAGCGGCCTGCTGATCGGCATCCTCACCGCGCGCACCGCCAGCGGCGCGCTCGCGCAGCTCGGCGGCTGGCGGCTCGTGTTCGGCGCATCCGCCGCGCTGATGCTCGTGCTGTGCGCCGTGCTGCGCGTGGCGCTGCCACAGGTCCGCCCCACCACCTCCGTGTCCTATCCCCGGCTGCTGCACTCGGTCGGCCAGCTGATCGCCACGCAGCCCACGCTGCGCATGCGCATGTTCTACGGCGCGCTCGGCATGGGCCAGTTCAGCGTGCTGTGGACCACGATCGCGTTCCTGCTCGCCGGCCGCCCCTACCACTACGACGACGCCACCATCGGCCTGTTCGGCCTCGTCGGGCTCGCCGGCGCGCTCGCCGCACAGGCCGCCGGACGCCTGGCCGACCGCGGGCGCCACCACCACGCCACCGGGGCGTTCTTCCTCACGATGGCGCTCTCCTGGGCGCTGATCGCCGCCGGCGCCAGCTCGCTGGCGGCGCTGATCGTGGGCATCGCGCTGCTCGACCTCGGCATCCAGGGGGCGCAGATCACCAACCAGAGCGTGATCTACGCGCTCGTGCCCGCCGCCCGCAGCCGCCTCACCACCGCGTACATGACGGCCTTGTTCGTGTCCGCCGCCATCTCCTCGGCGCTCGCGTCCGCGCTGTACGACGCCGACGGCTGGGGCGCCGTGTCGGTGCTCGGCGCGGCGCTCGCCGGGACGGGCGTGCTCGCGTGGGTCGTGCAGCAGGCCGTCAGGCGCCGCCGTGCGGCGGCCGAGGCAGCACTGGTCGGCAGTGGGTCGGTCTGACCCAACAACCACTGGTTGGACCAGCTGCTAAGCTGCCGGGCTGTGAGCCTGCGCGCGGTTGAGAAGCGCTCGCTGCCCGACAAGGTGTTCGAGCAGCTGACCGCCGAGATCGTCAGCGGTCGCTACGCGCCCGGCGCGGCGATCCCCTCGGAGCGCGAGCTCAGCGACACGCTCGCGGTCAATCGCCACGTGGTGCGCGAGGCGGTCAAGCGCCTGGAACAGGTGGGGCTCGTGAAGGTGGTCCAAGGCGGGCGCACCACGGTGCTCGACTTCCGCCAGACGGCCGGGCTGGACCTACTGGCGCTGGTCGCCGAGCACGCCGACGCGAACGCGCTCGAGGAGCTGCCGGCACTGCTCGTGGGGGCGCTCGAGATGCGGGCGGGGATCGGGGTTGACGTCGCTCGCCTGTGCGCGCCGCGCGCCGGCGCCGCGGTGGGCGGCGAGCTGCTCGCGCTCTCCGACACGCTCGCCGCCACGCGCACGGGCGAGGAGCTGCTCGCGCTCGACCAGCGCTTCTGGCAGCTGATGCTCGACGGCGCGGACAACCTCGCCTACCAGCTCGCGTTCAACAGCCTGATCCGCGCGGTGCACGCGCTGCGCGAGCTGAGCGTTCCGTGGCTGGAGCAGGAGCTCGAGCGCGGCGAGTACCGCCGGCCGATCGCCATCGCGATCGCCGCCGGCGACGCGCAGTCCGCCGCCGGCGCCACCCGCGCGGCGCTCACCCCGCCCGCGGATCACCCGCTGCTGGCGGCCGCAGCACGAGGCGCGGGAGCCACGCGGTGAGCCCAGGCCAGATCCCCGCCGCCTACCACAGCGCGCTGACCTCCCAGCGCGCCGAGCTGACCACGCTCGGCGCCTGCTGGCGCGAGTTCATCACCCGCTTCTCCCCGCGCGCCGTGCTGGGCGCGTTCGCGCTCGCGCTCGGCGCGCGCATCTACGTCGGGCAGTGGTCCTGGCGCGACGTGCTGGCGCCGCTGGCGCTGCTCGCCGCGCAGCCGTTCGTGGAGTGGGCGATCCACAAATACCTGCTGCACCTAGCACCCATCCGCATCCGCGGCCGCCGCATCGAGCTGTACGGCTCGATCCAGCACCGCAACCACCATCTCGCGCCCGCCGAGCTCGACCGCGTGCTGCTAAAGCCGATCGAGGTCGTCAGCTTCCTCGTGCAGATCGCGCTCGTGATCGCGCTGCTGACGCTCGCCATCGACCTGCCGCTCGGCTGGCCCGTGCTGCCGCTGGCCTTGACCGGCGTCGCGTTCTCCTACCTCGGCCTGTTTCGCTACGAGTGGTCGCACTTTCTCATTCACACCCCCTACGTGCCCAAGACGCGCTGGTACCGCACGATCTGGCGCAACCACCGCCTGCACCACTTCAAGCACGAGGGCTACTGGATGGGCGTGAGCTCCAACCTCGGCGACCGCCTGCTCGGGACCAACCCCGATCAGCAGACGGTGGCCAAGTCGGCCACCGCGCGGACGCTGCGCCCGTAGGAACGGGAGCTCTCCCGCTACACGCGCGGCACGTCGCGGCGTCGCAGCGCATGCCTTGCCGGAGCGGGGATCTGAGATCGCCGCTACGCTCGCAGCGTGACGCCGGAGGAGCTCGCCAACCTCGCGCATCTGCGCCGCGCCCGCGACCTGATGGACCGCCGGTACGCGGAGGCGCTCGACGTCGCCACGCTCGCCCGCGCCGCGTTGATGTCGAGCGCGCACTTCTCGCGCCAGTTCCGCGCGGCCTACGGGGAGACGCCCTACAGCTACCTGATGACGCGCCGCATCGAGCGGGCGAAGGCGCTGCTGCGCCGCGGCGATCTGTCGGTCACCGAGGTGTGCATCGCCGTCGGGTGCTGCTCGCTCGGATCGTTCAGCGCCCGCTTCACCGAGCTGGTGGGCGAGACGCCCACCGCCTACCGGGCGCGTGACCACCGCGCGCTCGCGGGCACGCCCGGCTGCATCGCCAAGGAGCTCACCCGCCCCAGTCGCCAGCCGAGCAGGATCAGAGAAGCGCGCGGCGCGCCGGCGCCCTAGTGTTGCCCGCATGAACCTCACTCTCTCCACCTGCTTCGTCCTCGTCCACGACCCCGACCTCGCGCTCAACTTCTACCGTGACACGCTCGGCCTCGAGCTGCGCAACGACGTCGCCCGCGACGACTTCCGCTGGCTCACCGTCGGCGCGCCCTCCCAGCCCGGCGTGGGGGTCGTCCTCACCAACTACCTGAACGGCAGCCCCGCCGACCAGGACGCGCTCGCCGCGCTGATCGCCAAGGGCGCGCTGAACGGCGTGCACTTCCACACCGACGACCTCGACGGCACCTTCGCGAAGCTGCAGGCCGCGGGCGCAGAGATCGTGCAGGAGCCCACCGACCAGCCGTGGGGCACCCGCGACCTGGCCGTGCGCGACCCCTCCGGCAACATGCTGCGCGTCGATCAGCCGCCCGCCGCGAAGTCGTGACGCGCCGGCACGGCAGCCCGCGCTAGTGGTTGCCGTGCAGGCCGCCTGGGATCAGCGACTGGCAGGCTTCCTCCGCCGCGCGCACCTGTGGCGAGTGCGGGTTGAAGCCGGGCGTTTGCGATACATGCACGCCTCCGCCGGAGAACGTCGGGTCGGGGAACTTGGGGATCCCGTGCGCGCGGATGCACGCCGCGGCCTTCAGGTACTGCGACTGTTCCCGGGGGCTGATCTGCTGGTTGGCGCCCCCGCCAGGGCCGCCTTCGGGCAGCAGGTGCATGCAGGCCCGCTGGGCGGGTTTGAAGCGGGGGTTGCCGGTGATCGCCGGGGTGACGGCGACCGCCACGCTCACTTCATCGCCGTGGGTTGAGATCCTCGGTTCGGGGAAGTTCGCCACGCCATGCGCGCGCATGCAGGCGACGAACGCCACCGCCTGGCTGCCCGGCGAGCCGCCCGAGCTGGCCGTCGAGCCGCCGGAGCTGCCGGAGCTGCCAGTCGAGCCGCCGGAGCTCGACGGCGAGCCGCCTGCGCCGGTTGAGGAGCCACTCTTGGACGTGCGCGTCCCCAGGCTCGCCACCGTCGGGCTTTTCGCGCCGCCCCCACACCCGGCAACGAGCAGCGCGAGCGCCGCGAACCCTGCGATCAGCTGTGTCGACTTCATGCTCGTCGTCTCCTCGTGCTCGCTGGATGTTGCGTGCAACACGGGTTTTACGCGATCGCCGGTTACACGACGGTGAGCGACGCTGTAACCGCGCCGTAACCACAGATGCGCCACGCTTGGTGCCCTGATGCGCGTACTGCTGGTCGAGGATCACGCCGAGCTCGCCGACACGGTCGCCATCGGCCTGCGCCGCGAGGGCATCGCCGTGGACGTCGCGCTCGACGGGCACGACGCGCTCGCGCGCCTCGCGCTCACCGACTACGACGTGCTGGTGCTCGACCGCGACCTCCCCGGCGTGCACGGCGATCAGATCTGTCGCTCGCTCGTCGCCGAAGGCCGCGACGGGCGGATCCTGATGCTGACCGCCGCCGGCTCCATCGAAGACCGCGTCGACGGCCTCAGCCTCGGCGCCGACGACTACCTGCCCAAGCCGTTCGCCTTCGCCGAGCTCGTCGCCCGCGTGCGCGCGCTCGCGCGGCGCTCGGGCAGCCAGCAGCCGCCGGTGCTCGTCCACGGAGATTTGCGCGTCGATCCCGCCAACCGCCTCGCCAGCCGGGGTGGTCAACGCCTGTCGCTCAGCCCCAAGGAGCTCGCCGTGCTCGAGTACCTGCTCGGCGCCCACGGCCGCGTGGTCTCCACGGAGGAGCTGCTGGAGCACGTGTGGGACGAGAACGTCGACCCGTTCACCACCACCGTGAAGGTCACGATCAAGCGCCTGCGCGCCAAGCTCGGCGAGCCGCCGCTGATCGAGACCGTGCCCCGCGGCGGCTACCGGATCTGAGCCGCGCCGTGCGCGCCCCCGACACGCTGCGCGCGAGGACCGGCAGGATGCGAGCGCCCCGGCGGCTGCTCGATCGGCGCCGGCTGCGCCTGCCCCGCTACACGATCCGCCTGCGTCTCGCCGTCCTCTACGGCGGCGTCTTCATGATCACCGGCACGCTGCTGCTCACGCTCGTCTTCCTGACGGTGCGCTCCTCCACGCACAGCAGCGTCGCGGCGGCGCAGGGCGCCGCGGCGAAGCTCGTGGAACGGCGCAGTCTCCATGTGGCGCCGCCCGGAGGCCCGCTTTCGGTGACGCCCGAAAGCGTCGTCGTCCGGCACGCGCGCGAACAGGCCCATCGGCTCGGCGCGCTGGCGGTCAGCGTCAACAACAGCGACCTGCATCACCTGCTGGTCTGGTCGCTCGTCGCGCTGGCGATCATGGTCGTCGCGTCGATGGCCTTTGGATGGGTGCTCGCCGGTCGCGTGCTGCGCCCCCTGCAGCTGATCACCGGCGCGGCGCGCGAGCTGTCCGCCTCGACCCTGCACGAGCGCCTCGCGCTCGGCGGGCCGCGGGATGAGCTGCGCGAGCTGGGCGACACGTTCGACGAGCTGCTCGGGCGCCTGGAGGCCTCCTTCGAGGCGCAGCGCCAGTTCGTCGCCAACGCCTCGCACGAGCTGCGCACGCCGCTCACGTTGGAGCGCGCCATCATCGAGGTCACGCTCGCCGACCCACACGCCAGCGCCGCGTCCCTGCGCGCCGCCTGCCAGCGGGTGCTGGCGATCGGCGAGCAGCAGGAGGACACGATCGACGCGCTGCTCACGCTCGCGCGCAGCGAGCGCGGCGTCGAGCGCAGCGAGCCGCTGGCGCTCGACGCGCTCACCGGCGAACAGCTGGAGGAGCGCCGCGGGGAGATCGCCCGCCGTGGCCTGCGGCTCGACAGCGAGTTGCAGCGCGCCCCCATCGTCGGCGACAGACGGCTGATCGAACGGCTGATCGCCAACCTCCTGGACAACGCCATCCAGCACAACAACCACGACGGCTGGCTGCGCGTGGCGAGCTCGCTGGAGGCCGGCGAGGCGCTGCTCACGCTCGCCAACAGCGGACCGGCGATCGCGCCCGAGCAGGTCGCAGCGCTGGTGCGCCCATTCCAGCGGCTCGGCGGCGAGCGCACCGGTCACGACGGCGGCCACGGCCTCGGGCTGTCGATCGTCGACGCGATCGCCACCGCCCACGGGGCCACGCTCACGATTCAAGCGCTGCCCGCGGGCGGACTGCGAGTCGAGGTGCGCTTCCCGGACGCCGACGTTGGGCCGCGGCCGGGCCCTCGGGCGCTCACGCGCTCGCGCGATACAGCGTGACGTTGCGGTCGAGCGGCGTGCCCGCGAACCCCTGCGGGCGCCCGCCCTGCGCATCCAGGTAGGCGAGTTCGCGGGAGATCTCGCCGAGGCCGGCGACCCCGCCGGGAACGTGGTCGAGCATCCACGTCTGCAGCGCCGCGCCCGTCGGCGTCGAGCGCACGCGCAGCGCGCGCGCCTGCTGCGGGTAGTCGATCAGCGAGGCTGTGCTGATCAGCCAGTAGCCGCCCGCGGGGCCGGGGCGGGGCGTGATCGTGTTGCGGTGCGTGTGCCCGGAGATCGCCGCGAGCACCCGCGGATGGCGGTCGAGCAGGGCGAGCACGCCGGCGCCGCCGGCGGTGCTCGCGAGCGGCTGGTGGGAGAACACGAGCACCCAGCGTTCGCCCGCGGCCGCGAGCTGCGCCTTCAGCCACCGCAGCTGCCCCGGATGCACGAGCCCGCCGGAGCCGCCTTCGCGGCGTACGAGGTCGAGCACGATCGCGTACACGTGCGCGCCCAGCGCGAACGCATAGTCGAGCAGGGGCCCGTCATCGGCGAGGTCCGCCGCGCGGCGCAGCGCGCCGAGCACCGCGGCCGCGGGCAGCTCGTGGCGACGGGGATCGGGTGGGACGCTCACGGAGGGGGCGGACTGCAGCCGTTCGATCAGCCCGTTGAGCAGCGTCGCGGTGGGGAGCCCGTCGGGCGCGGAGGCGCTCACGCGCGCCGCGATGGCGGCGGGTACGCGCAGCCCTTCCGGCAGTTCCCAGACGGCGCGCGCGCCGCGCGCGATCGCGTCGGTGAGAGCGCTCGGCGCGACGACGCCCTGGACGAGCAGGTCGTGGTCGCCGAGCACCGGGTAGCAGCGCGCTCGCAGGCCGCGGGCGCGGAACGCGGCGGTGGCCGCCGCGAGCATCCCTGGGTGGCGCGGCGCGTCGACGTCGGGGCGGTAGTAGAACGGGTCTGGGTCACCCGCCCACTGCACGCCGAAGTATCCCGGCGCGCCGCTGTTCGGATCGACCGCGCCGCCGTGCAGCGTGGCGAGCGCGCGCGTCAGCTCGTTCGCCTGGGCGTTGTCGATCACGTCGCCGCCCTGCACGACCGCGTCGGGGGCGAGCGCGTCGATCGCGCGGAGCGCGCCGTCGAGCACCTGCGCGCTCAGCGCCTCCTGCGGCCTGAACGTCGAGGTGAACGGCGGGCCGAGGCGAGCGAGGAACGGGACGCGCGCCGGCGACTGCGAGTCGAGCACGTGCGCGTCGGTGACGTGCGCGAGCGTCGCCAGCACGCCGCCGAGGCGCGCGCGGGGCGCGAGCTCGGTGCGCTCGATGAACGGCGCGCCCGCCCCCGGACGCAGCTCGCCTGCGCCGGAGGGGTCCGTCCAGGTGCCCGCCAACGTCGAGCCGGTGGGCGCCGGCGCTCGCGTCGCGCCGCACGCCCCGAGCGCGAGCGCGAGCGCGCCGGTGGCGCCGGCGGCGAGCGCCTGGCGGCGGGTGAGGGCGGGGCCGTCGACGCTCACGCGAGCCCCCTCGCCACCGGCTCGGCGAGCGCACGCGCGGCGACCCACGTGACGGCAGCGCCGGCGAGCGCGATCAGGCCGGCGAGCAGGATGGCGAGGTCCTTGGCGCCGGCGCCCAGCGCGAGCACGGCGTAGCCGGCGGCGATGTGGGCGATCGCCGGCCCGAGCAGCAGGCGCTCGAGCGCGACGCCGATGACGACAGCCGGCGCGAGCACCGCCAGCGCGGCGCCCGCGAGCAGCGCGCGTACCGAGCGCGCGCCCGCGCCGCAGGCGCGCAGCTGCGCGATCGCTGCGCGACGCTCGGCGGCGGTGAGCGCGAGCGCCTGCGCCAGCGTGTACAGGACCACGAGCGCATCGACTGCGGCTACCGCCTGCAGCAGCGCGCGCAGCGCCGCGACGAGCGCGCCACCCCCGCTGGAGACCCCGCCGCTGGCGCTCACGCTCGCCCCCCGCGCGCGCAGCGTGCGCGACACACCGGCCGCGCTCGCCCCTGGGCGCAGGCGCACGGCGAGCTGCTCGCCGGCGCCGGGGTCGGCGGCGAGCAGCGCGGCGGCCGGCACGTAGGCGACGCGGCCGTCGTGCTGGAGCGAGGAGACGACGCCGCTGACGCGCAGGCGCAGCTCGCGCCCGGTGGGCAGCGCGAGCGCGAGCGTCGCGCCGGGGCTCAGGCCGAGGACCTGCGCGAGGCCGAGGCCCACCTCCGCCTGGTCGGGCCCGCTGTCCGCCCGCCCCTGCACGAGCGGCGGGCCTTCGAAGCTCCCCTGGACGTCGTGGGGGTAGGCGATCACGTCGATGACCTCGCCGAGCGAGAACGAGTCGAGCGCGTCCACTTCGTACTTGGGGGTCGCGGCTTCCACGCCGGGGAGCGTGCGCACGCGCGCGGCGGCGGGCGCGGGCAGCGAGGCCGTGAGCTGGTAGCGGCGCCCGAGCGCCGCGGGATCGTTTTCGAGCGTGCCGAGCTCTGCGGCGAGCGCGAGCATCAGCAGCACGAACGCGGAGCACGCGGCGAGCGCGCAGACGGTCGCCGCGAGGCGCACCCGGCGGGCGCCGGCGAGCCGCACACCGAGGCGCAGGAAGCTCCCCGCCCGCACGGCCGCGGGACGCGCGCGCCGACGCGAACGGCCGCGCAGCTCGGCGCCGCGCAGCAGCCTCACCGGGGCTCCGCCGGCGGCCCGCCACGCCGGCCAGGCGGCGAGCAGCGTGGGGATCACGACGGTGAGCGCGAAGCACGCGAGCAGCGCCGGCGCGAGCGCCGCGCCGGGTGGGGCCTCGTTGAGCAGCGCGAGCAGGCGGTCGCCGGGGCCGGCGCCGACGAGCGCGCCGGCGCCCACCCCCACGGCGGCGGCGGGGACGGCGACGATCAGCGCCTCGCACGTGCACACCGCCGCGACGTACGCGCGCGAGGCGCCGAGCGCGAGGCGAACGCCGATCGCGCGCAGGCGGCGCTGCACCTCGGCGCGGGCGGCGGCGGCGAGCATGACGGCGGCGGTGAGCAGCGCGACGAGCGACAGCGCGGCGAGCAGCGCGATCACGATCCCCGCGGCTTCGTCGATCAGCACGCGCACGCCGCTGCGGGTGAGGATGCTGAGGTCGTGCAACCCGTAGCTGGTGGTGCGCGCCTGCACGAGCATCGCGTCGAGCCCGGCGGGGTTGCGCAGCCAGATCTCGGCGAGATTCACGTTTCGATCGAGCTCGGCCCGCCGGCCGAAGCGCGCCTGCAGCGCCGCTTCCGAGATGTAAAGGCGCGGCGTGGCGAGCGGGAAGGCGACGTTTTCCGGCGAGCGCGAGAGCCCGAGGATGCGCTCCTGGCCGAGTCCAGCCACGGCGATCTCTTCGCCGGGGACGAGCCCCCACGAGCGCGCCACGCCCGCTTCCAGCACGACGCCTTCGCGCGCGCCCGAGAGATCGTGGCCGGCGACGATCGCGTAGCCGCGCGGCCCGCCGGCGACGACCTCCACGACGCCGTTGCCCGCGGCGTGCGACCCGGCCGCGAGTTCCACGCCGGTGATCTCTTTGCGCAGCGAGAACGAGGCGACGTCCGGCAGCGCGCGGATGCGGGCGGCGATGAGACTCGGCGACACGGCGTCGAAGCGGGCGATCACGTCGGGCAGGTCGGCCGCGTTGGCGCTGCGCGAGAAGCCGCTGTGCAGCCCGTAGGCGACGGTGGCGGAGACGGCGAGCATCGCCGCGGCGAGCGCGATCCCCAGCGCGCGCAGCGCACTCCTGCCGCGCCCCGCGCGCACGCTCGCCAGCGCGTCGCCGAGCGCGCCGCTCACAGCGGCTGGCGTGCGCTCGCGGCGCGGGCGCCGGCCCGCGCGACCGCCGCGCGCGACCGCGCCTCGGCCAGCAGACGGCCGTCGGCGAGGCGCAGCACGCGGTCGGCCACCGCGGCGGCCTGGGCTTCGTGCGTGACGAGCACCACCGCGCGGCCCTCGTCGGTGAGGCCGCGCAGCAGTTCGAGCACGGCCGTCCCCGAGCTCGCGTCGAGGCTGCCGGTGGCCTCGTCGGCGAGCACGAGCACCGGGTCGTTGACGAGCGCGCGGGCGATCGCAAAGCGCTGCTGCTCGCCGCCCGAGAGCTCGTGCGGGGCGCGGTCGGCGACGGCGCTGACGCCGAGCCGCTCGATCAAGGAGGCCGCCCGCGCGCAGCCGCCGGGCGGCGCGCCGGGAAGCCGCGCGGCGAGCAGCACGTTCTCGGCGCCCGTCAGCTCCTCGATCAGCTGGAAGGACTGGAACACGAAGCCGAGCTTGCGCAGGCGGATGCGTGCCAGCGCGCGCTCGGAGGCGCCGGCGAGCGGCTGGCCGTCCACGTGGACGCTCCCCGCGTCGGGCCGGTCGAGCCCCCCGAGCACGTTCAGCAGCGTTGACTTGCCCGAGCCCGAGCGGCCGAGCACGGCGACCATCTCGCCGCGCTGCACCTGCAGATCGACGTCGCGCAGGATGTGGCGCGCCGCGCGCCCGTCGCCTACGCGTTTGCTGATGCCGCAGGCGTGCAGCACGGGCGAGCCGGGGCGCGCAGCGACGGGATGCGCGGTGCTCTGCTCGGCTGCGAGCGTGCGTGCGGCTGCCATCGGCTCACGGTAGCGCTGGTGGTGCGGGCGATCCAGCGCCAGCGACGGCGGGCGCGCGACGGACGCGCTGGGCTAACTGAACCACGGGACGACACGCTCACCGAGGCGTGTTGCGAGGGCAAGCGGGGCGAACAGCAAGCGGGCGAGCGTCGCGCGCAGGCGTCCGTGCCTGGCATCCGCGAAGTAACGGATGTCTTTGACCGTGGCGAAGTGCGCTCGCATCAGCTCGCGCATCTCCTGGTGCCCGTGGAAGGCGACACGACCGGTGATCGGCGAGTTCAACACGACATTCGGGGCGAGCGTCGCGAGCATGGCATCCAGGTCATGGGCCACGATCGCCTGGAGCATGCGGGTGGCCACGTCCGGCGGGGCGGTTGCCTGCTGCTCGAGTGTGGTCATCGGTGCCTCCTCGGGTGTCGCTCGGGACAACATGCTAACCCGAGCGGCTGCCGCGCGAACACGGTCGGTGGTCCCTGCTCACGGGTGGGTCCCGTGCGCGCGGCTTGCGAGGAAGTGCTTCACGCCTGCTACGCCGAGGAACGTGGTGACGACGGCAATCAGGATGGGGGAGGTCTGCAATGGCCCCACGCGGGTCAGGATCGCAGCCATCAGCACCATCGCGAACGGCGCGGCGGCGAGCGACCCGAGGACGGCGGTGAGCAGGCAGCTGAACGCCAGTCCCAGTGGAACGCCGGGGATGGCCTGATGGACGATGACCCCGGCGGTTCCGCCGATGAACAGCGACGGGAAGATGGGCCCGCCCACGAATCCGCTGCTCTGGCTGACCGCGTAGGTGAGCATCTTGGCGATCAGGATCGCGGCGCACAGGCCCAGGCCGAGCGTGCTCGCGCCTTTCAGTACGGAAGCGAGCCGGTCGCCGCCCGAGAACATCGTCAGCGGAAGCGCGACACCGACGATGCCGAACATCATGCCGCCCAGCGTCGATCTCGCGATGGCCGGGACCTTCAGCTGCTCGAGCAGCCGCGACGCCAGCATCGTGAAGCCGACCGCCACTGTCGTCACCAGGGCCCCGAACAGGCCAAGGGGGATGCCGGCGAGCAGCTGCCAGTCCTCGAACGTGTACCGCGGCACCTGGTAGTCGCCCAGGAACACCGCGCCGGCGATCGCGAAGTAGATCCCGAAGGAGACGCTCCCCGCGATGATGTCCGTGACCAGGGTCTTGCTGAACCGGGGTCCGCCCGGGCGGACAACCTCCAGGATCAGCATCACCACGATCACCGGGCTGGAGAACAGCCCACCGAAGATGCCGGCGATGCCAGCCAGGGTGTTCACCTGGAGATCCTCTTTGCGCAACCCTCGTCGCTGGGCCATCCAGCTGCCGGCGCCGCCGCCCATGCAGGACAGCAGCTTCTCCGGACCGACGCTCGCGCCGCCAATCAGTGACACCGCCGAGACGGCTATGGTCCCCGGCACCAATCCGGGGGCGACGCGCTCGGCTCGCAGGTCCTCGAACAAGCCGGGAACCTCCTTTGGCAGGCGGGTGAGCCGCCGCAGCAGGCCAACCGTGACGCCGGCCGCCGCGGTGACCGCCACCCACCACCAGTGCCCGCCGAACCAGCCCGGACTGGAATCGGTGCCCCACCGTTCCCCGAGCTTGATGATCCCCAGGGAAACCAGCCCGCCGAACGCGCCGAACACCCCGAGGACCGCGGCGTAACCCGCGAGCACCCAAAACTCCCGCTCTTGGGTCACCGGGGGATCTGCGGTCGGGCTGGACATCGCGGCTGCGGCACGTGACGCTAGCAACACCGAACCCGCGACTTTGGCTGCGGATACCGCCTTCCACCGCGGACGCCCACGATTCGCCGCGGACTGCCACGTGAAGCATGAAGAAGCTCTGGAGTGTGTCGAGCACAGCGTTGGCTCGCTTGGCGTACTGCGTCGCAGTCAACGGAGTCGACCTCCCCCAACTGAAACACGACCACCTATATGCGCTCTCATCGGGAGATCAAGTCAGCCGTTCAGTGACGCGTCGGGCCTGGGTCTTACCCGGACCGGCCAAAGAAGATGGGACGAGGAGGAGTTCTCCGAGGTGCGATCAGGCGAACTTGGTGGACGGCCGCTTCTGCAGTACGACCACGCCAGGTCTACGCCTCGCCGCGGGCCGGGTAGTCGTGGGTCGTCCAGTAGTCGATGCCCGCGAGCAGATCCGCGAGCCTGGGGCGCCCCACGGGCATCGAGAGGAGCGCCTCGTAATAGACCGTGTGATCCGGGGAGATCAGAAACAGGCCGGGCTCGTTGAACAGCGGCGGGTCGTGCTCGTGGATGGCGCGGGAGATGAACAGCCCCCAGGCACGCATCTGCTCTTCGCTCAGCCCGTAGGCGAGATTGAGGCGCTCGAGCTTCCACTCCTGGGCGAGCGTGCTCGTGCGCTCGGGCGTCTCGGCGCTGACGGCGATCGCTTCGATGCCACGCTCCTCGATCTCGGCAAGCCGGTGCTCAAGCTCGCTCAGTTGGGCGTGGCAGACGGGGCAGTGCAGGCCGCGAAAGAACACGACCATCGTGAACAGCGTCGGTCGCTGGTCGCTGAGGCGGTAGGTCCCGCCGCGCAGGAGCGCCACCGTGAGGTCCGGCGCGGGCTGTGTTGGGCGAACGCCGTGGGCAGCGCGGCCCTCGGTGGTGGTCGTGCTGGTGGTGGACATCACTTGATCCCTTTCGCCTATACGGCGGTCCGGCCGCCGTCGACCGCCACGACCGCGCCGTTGATGTAGGAGGCCTCGTCGGAGCCAAGGAATAGCACGGCGTTCGCGATCTCCTCCGCGGTGGCGGGGCGCCCGAGTGGAAGCGTGCTTGCGAGCTGGTCCAGTCTCTCGCCCATCCGCGCGGTGCCGGGCGTCCTGGTCGGGCCGGGGGCAACGGCGTTGACCCGCACCCCCTCGGGTCCGTATTCGGCCGCCCACGCCTTCGTGAGCAACTCGAGCGCCGCCTTTGCCGAGCCGTAGAGCGCCATCCCCGGCATCCCGAAGCTGGCGACCATCGTCGAGACGTTGACGATCGCGCCACCGCCGCTGGCCGCCATGCGCGGCGCGAACGCCCCGGTGAGAAAGTACGGCGCCTTGACGTTCAGCGCATATGTCGAATCGAACTGATCGCTGTCGGTCTCGTGCGTGGGTCCGCTGATGCCCCTGCCGACGTTGTTGACGAGCACGTCGACGCGGTCGACCTCGTCGGCCAGACGCCGGACGTCGTCGAAGTTCGCGAGATCGGCACGGATGAAGCGCACGCGCGCCCCCTCCTTTGTCAGCGAGTCCGCGATGTGCCGACCACGCTCCTCGCTGCGCCCGGTAATCACCACCTCCGCGCCCTCGGCGGCGTAGGCGCGGGCGACGGCCTCGCCGATCCCCGAGGTGCCGCCGGTTACGAGCACTGTCTTGCCCTGAACGGTCATCTGTTCCTCCTGTCGGTCAAGTGGATTCTTGGAACCAGTAGTGCATTCGGTCGGGCGCTGCGGGTCGTGCGCCTCATCCGAGTTGACGGTCGAGGTTGACTGCGGCGCTGATGAGCGCCAGCTGGGTGAACGCCTGCGGGAAGTTGCCGAGCTGTTCTCCCGTCGGACCTATCTGCTCGGCGTAGAGACCGAGGTGATTGGCGTACGTGAGCATCTTCTCGAAGATCAACCGGGCTTCGTCGAGCCGGCCGGCGCGCGCCAGCGCCTCGACGTACCAAAAGGTGCACATCGAGAACGTGCCTTCATGCCCTACGAGCCCATCGGGTGACGCTCGGGCGTCGTAGCGATAGACGAGCGAATCGGACACCAGGTCGCTGCCGATCGCGTCGAGCGTCGAGAGCCAGCGCGGGTCGGTCGCGGCGATGAACCGCATCAGGGACATGGACAGCACGGCAGCGTCGAGGAAGTCCGTGTCGTAGTGCTGGACGAACGCACGCCGTCGCGGGCTCCACCCGCGCTCGTGAATCTGACGATAGATCTGATCACGAGCCGCTTCCAGCCGACTCCGATCGCCGGGCAGCCCGCGGGCGGCCGCGATCCTCAGGGTCCGCTCGACCGCCACCCAAGACTGCAGCCGGGAATACGTGAACCGCTGGCGTCCGCCGCGCGTCTCCCAGATTCCCTCATCCGCCTGATCCCAGTTCCCGCACACCCAATCGACCATGCGACGGAGGTCGTCCCAGGCGGCGTGCGAGATCGGGGCGCCAAACTTGTTGTAGAGGTAGATCGAGTCGACCAGCTCCCCGTAGATGTCGAGCTGTAGCTGTGTCGCCGCGTTGTTGCCGACCCTCACCGGCGCGGAGCCCCGATATCCCTCCAAGTGGTCGAGCAGCCGCTCGGGGAGCTCGCGGCTGACGTCGACCGCGTACATGGTCTGCAACGGCCCGCTCTCCTGCATGTGTTCGTCCCTCAGCCGGTCGGTCAGCCAGTCCATGAACGCCGTCGCCTCGTCGGCGAAGCCCAGCCGTAGCAGCGCGTACAGCGAGAAGGCCGCATCGCGAATCCACGTGTAGCGGTAGTCCCAGTTGCGCTCGCCTCCGATCACCTCAGGTAGGCTCGTGGTCGGGGCGGCCACGATCGCGCCGCTGGGCCGGTAGGTGAGGAGCTTGAGTGTGAGCGCGGAACGGTGCACCGTCTCGCGCCAGCGCCCGCGATAGCGCGACTGCGCGAGCCACCGACACCAGTAGTCGATCGTTCGCTCGAACATCTGCGACGTCTCGGTCGCTCCGTGGGTGCGCATCACGTACTCGCCGGGCACGTGGTCGAGGATGAATGTGGCGCTTTCACCGGCTTCGAGCTCAAACGAAGCGTGCGCATCTCTGTCGCGGATCTCGAGCGGGGTCTCGCTTTCGAGTGCGAGCCGCGTGGCCGCACTCGCAAACAGGACGCCGGCTGCATGGGGCTCTGCTACGTGCGGTTCGCGGCCGAAGTCAAAGCGAGGTGCACATTCGAGCTCGAACCGCATGCGACCACGCACACAGATCACACGCCGAACCAGCTGGTCGCGCTGCGAATCATCCGCGATCTCTCCGACGGGCATGAAATCCTGCACCTCCGCCACTCCATCGGCGGTGAGGAAACGCGTGATCAGGACGTTGGTGTCGGGGAAGTAGAGCTGCTTGTTCTGCCACTCAGCTGCAGCGGGCCTGAGCGCGAAATGACCTCCGAGGCGGGTGTCGAGCAGTGAGGCGAAGATGCTCGGAGAGTCGAACCGCGGGGAGCAGTACCAGCCCACCGTGCCGTCGGTGCAGATCAGCGCAGCGGTGTGCAGGTTGCCGATCACCCCGTGGTCTGCGATCGGCGGATAAGCGATCCCCCGCGAGGCCCTCATCGCGCGCATGACTCGTGGGTCGCCGTCGCGCGGCTCGGAGCGGACGGCCCACCCAGCGCTGCTGGCGTGCCTCCGGTCATCGAGGCTCCTTGTGTCGGCCGGATGGCATGATGAGCCGTTAGAGGTCGCTGAGCCGGCCGAACTTACGCCGGACTCGACGTAAGACTCGGGCTGCTCAACATACAAACCGTTCAGCGTTGAGGAACCGTCGTCGCGCCAGGAGCAGAATTGCGATCAGAGATCACTGTAGGGCCCCGGTTTCCGCACTACGGGCCGATGACGCGGGCGCGCTTCGCGGGGCTGCCGGTCCCAGGTCTCCTATTGCGCCTCGAGGAACGTGATCACCGCGAGCACGCGGCGGTGGTCGTCCTCCGTGTCCGGGAGCGGGAGCTTGGCGAGGATGCTGCGAACGTGCTTTTTGACCGTGCCCTCCGTGACCCAGAGCACGCGCGCGATCCCTGCGTTGGAGCGACCTTCCGCCATGTGCCCGAGCACCTCGCGCTCGCGCGCGGTCAGGGCGCCCAGCGGGTCATCGACGTTGCCCGAGGACACCAGTTCCCTGACCAAAGTCGGGTCGATCACCGAGCCACCATCCGCGACGCGCTGGAGGTCCTCCAGGAATGCGGTGGCGTTCGTGACTCTGGTCTTCAGCAGGTACCCGACCCGTTCCCCTTCGGCGAGCAGATCGACTGCGCGATTGACCTCCGCGTGCGCGGAGAGAAGCAGGATCCCGATCTCGGGGAACTGCCCGCGGATCGCATGGGCGGCCTCGAGACCCTCCGTCGAGTACGACGGCGGCATTCGGATGTCGAGCACCACGATGTCCGGTGCCTCGCGACGGACGAGCTGCATGAGCTCGGACGCGTCGCCAGCCACGCCAGACAGCTCGAACCGTGAGCTCTTCAGCAGCCTGGCAATGCCCTCCCGCACGAGGAGATCGTCATCTGCCACCACAACACGAGTTCTGCTCATGATCATCCGAGGGTTCGGCGCGCGGCGGGCTCTGCTCTGGGCGAAGCCTACCGCACCGCCTGCCGCGCCGGCCCCCGCTCCGCGTTGGACAGTCGAGACGCGCGCGGATCTCGAAACGCCTGCGAAGCGGCTCCTCGCCAAGCGCGATGTCTGAGCTGCGCTCCATCGTCTATCGCACGTACGAGGTGTTCAACGCGAGGGAGTTCGACGCTTACCCCGAACTGCTCCACCGGGGCGTCGAGTTGATCATGGCGGGCATCAGCGTCCGCGGCCTCGAGGCCGTGACGGAGTTCGTCTCGGTGACCGCACGGGCCAATCCGCGCCTGCGGGTCGAGCCTCTCCGAGTCGTGGCCGAAGTCGGTGACACGGTGGTCACCGAGGTGCTGATGGTCGACGGGTCCTCATCGGGCCAGGGAGCGGCCTCCGCAGCGGCGTGTGGCGTGTACCGGTTCAGGAGCCGCAGGATCGTCGAGTGGCGCACCTACCTGGACCCCACCGGCGAGGATCTCGCCTCGGCTGCGCTGACCGCCGTGGCCGCTGAGCAGTCCGCTCTGCGGCGCGTGGCGGAGCTCGTCGCTCGGCAGTCGCCGCCCGATCAGGTGTTCTCGCTCGTGACCCGAGAGCTCGGTGAGCTCTTGGACGCCCACATGACGAGAACCGTCCGGTTCGAGCCGGACGGGAAAGCGACCGTGCTCGCGGCGACCGGGCGCCCGATCGACCGACTGCCCCCCGGCGCGAACATCTCGTTGCCGATCCACGGGGTGCTCGAGCAGATCTTGCGTACCGGGCGCGCGGCCCGGGTGGACGACTACGAGAACGTCGGGGGAGCGAGCGGCGCGGCCCTGCGCGAAGAGGGCGTCCGCTCGGCAGCCGGGGGTCCGATCGTCGTCGACGGACGGCTGTGGGGAGCGATGGTCGTGGGCGCTCGGGCCGGAGAGGCACTCCCGTCTGGCACCGAGGAGCGGATCGCTCGGTTCGCCGAGTTGACGTCAACGGCAATCTCGAATGTCGAATCGCGGGGTGAGGTCGAGCGCCTCGCGGCGGAGCAGTCCGCGCTGCGGCGTGTCGCCGAGCTGGTTGCTCGGCATGCCTCGCCCGAGCACGTGTTCGCGTTCGTCACGGAGGAGCTGCGTGGGTTGCTGGACGTCGAGCTGGCACGCGCGGTTCGCTTCGAGAGCGACGGGACCGTCACCGTGCTTGCCTCGAGCGGGGTCGCGGAGGACCCGTTGCGGCCGGGGTCAAACGTCGCGATTCCGAAGGGAACGGTCATCGAGACGGTCGCGCGAACCGGCGCGCCGGCGCGGGTCGCGGACTACTCGGAGGTCCGGGGCTCGATCGGCGAGGTGCTGCGGACGGTGGGCGCACGATCCGGTGCCGGCGGTCCGATCGTCCTCGACGGGCGCCTGTGGGGGGCGCTCGTCGTCGGGTCGACGGCGAGTCAGACGCTGGCGCCCGGAACAGAGGACAGGGTGGCCAAGTTCGCTGAGCTGCTATCGACGGCGATCTCGAACCTGGAGTCGCAAGCCGAGATAGCGCGGTCGCGGGCCCGTATCGTCCAAGCTGGCGATCAGGCGCGCAGGCGTTTCGAGCGCGACCTCCACGACGGCGTTCAGCAGCGGCTCGTCTCGTTGGGAATGGAACTGCGCGCGGCCGAGAGCACGATACCCGCAGAGCTGAGTGAGGTCCGTGGGAGCCTCTCGAGCGTCGGGGCCGGTCTGGGGGATGTGATCGACGCGCTGCGCGAGCTCTCGCGTGGGCTGCACCCGGCTGTGCTGTTGGAGGGAGGCCTGGCGGCGGCTTTGAGGGCTCTCGTGCGCCGCTCGTCGGTGCCCGTCGAGCTGCGCCTGGACCTTGGCGAGGAGCCGCTGGAGGAGGCCGCCGAGGTCGCCGCCTACTACGTCGCGTCGGAGGCCTTGACGAACACCGTCAAGCATGCCCAGGCGTCGCGCGCCGAGCTTTCTGCAAAGCATCGCGAAGGCTGTCTCGACCTGGTTGTGCGGGATGACGGCATCGGAGGTGCGGATGCCCCGAGAGGCTCGGGACTCATGGGGCTGGTCGATCGTGTCGAGGCTCTCGGGGGCAAGATCGAGATCGTCAGCCCCAAGGGCGGTGGCACCAGGCTCCACGCCCGCCTGCCCACGAGCTCGTCGGGCGTATAGGCGCTCGCGGGAGGTGGTTTCCATCGACCGGCGGGGTAAGAACGGGCACCGGCGAGGACTCAAATGGAGCGGAGATGGAGATTTGATGGCTTGCCAGCAGGACCCGCGCTGGGTCGCAGAGCAGCGGAGCGAGACGTGAGTGGGTTCGTCTCCCGCGGTTTCACCGGGCGTCGGCGCACCCCCGACGAGCTCGCGTCCCGGCTCCCGCCCGGGCAGTACGCCGAGCCTAATTTCCCAGTGCTCACGGCCGGCCCGACGCCGGAGGTCGCGACGGAGACGTGGCGGCTGCGGATCGACGGGATGGTCTCCGAGGCGCGCGAGTGGACATGGGAGGAGTTCCTCGGTCTGCCCTTCGAGACCGTCCCGTGCGACATCCACTGCGTGACGAAGTGGTCGAAACTGGGCACGAGCTTCGGCGGCGTCTCAGTGGACACGCTGATGGAGGCGGTCAAACCGCTTGGGCAGTACACGATGCAGTGGTCGTTCGGCGACTACACGACGAACCTGCCGCTCGAGGACGTCACTGGTGGCAAGGCGTGGATCGTCACCGAGCATGAGGGAGAGCCACTGCCGCGTGAGCACGGCGGCCCAGCGCGCATGCTGGTGCCGCACCTGTACTTCTGGAAGAGCACGAAGTGGATCGCAGGCATCCGGGTGATGGACCACGACGAGCCCGGGTTCTGGGAGCGCAACGGCTACAACAACCACGGCGATCCTTGGAAGGAAGAGCGCTATTGGGGGGAATAGGCTCGATCGAGCAGCGGGCCCCGGGAGGCTGGCAGATCGGGACGATCACGGGCATCAAGCCCGAGACCCCGCACGTCAAGTCCTTCCGCATCTCCACGCCGATGTGGATGCCGCACCTGCCGGGCCAGCACTACGAAGTGCGTCTGACCGCGCCCGATGGCTACAGGGCGCAACGGTCGTACTCGATCGCGTCCTCCCCGCTTGACGAGGGCGCCGTCGAACTGACGATCGACCGGGTCGCGGACGGCGAGGTCTCCCCGTACTTCAACGACGTGCTCGTGGAGGGCGACCTGGTCGAGGTGCGGGGGCCATTCGCCTCGTACTTCGTGTGGCGAGGCGAGCAGCCCGTGCTACTCGTCGGCGGCGGGTCGGGCGTCGTGCCGCTGATGTCGATCCTGCGCCATCGTCGCCTCACGGGGAGCGAGGCGCCGATCAGGCTGATCTACTCGGTGCGCAAAGCCGACGACGTGATCTACGAGGACGAGCTGGGCGATGAGACGCTGCTGACGTTCACGCAGGACGCACCTGCGGGCTGGACCGGCCACCAGGGGCGTATCGACGCCGAGATGGTCGAGGCCGCCGCTGAGGCGATGCGCTCCGGACTCGTGTTCATCTGCGGCTCGAACCCGTTCGTGGAGACTGCGAGCGAGTTGCTGCTGGGTGCCGGATTCCAGCCCGAGCAGATCCGTACCGAGCGCTTCGGCCCGGGCGCGGGCTAGGCCGCCGCCGCGGGCGCGTCCAGCGCCGGTTCTCGGCCTCCGGGTGGCGTCGGAGGCGTGGCTTCGAGCACGGTCGCGGCGCCTTCGCGGGGTGTCAGCGCCTCGATCATGAGCTGTCCGAACACCGCGCACGTCAGCAGTCCGACGAACACGACCGGCGCCATTGCACCTCCGACAGCCGCGAGGACGAGCGCGAGACCCGCCAGCACGAGGCGACTGAGGAACGTTCGGTCGCTCATCGAGGTCCACTCGGCGCCGATGTGCAGGGCGGCAAGCGAGAGCGCGAACGCACTCACCCCACCCGCGAGGGCCCATCTCGCGCCAGCCGTCAGGCCGTAGCGGGCCGCCTCGGGCACCACAAGCGCGCTTCCCACGCCGAAGGCGCCGACGCCGGTCAGGAGCAGAAAGTGGCTGTACACGTACACCAGCCCCAGTACGCCGCGGCCCACCACCGAGGTATCGGCGAGGTCGAAGTAGATCCACCAAAAGCACAGCGCGGTGAGGAAGCAGAGCCCGGCGAGGACCCACGATCGCAGCGTCAGGTCGACGCCCGCCAGGTCAGTCACGAGCGAGGCGACAGCCCTTCCGAGCACGATGATGAAGAACGTGCCGAACCGCTCGGTGAGGTGCGAGACAACGATCGGGCGCGCTTTCAGCTTCGCCCAGGCCTCCGGGGCGATCGCCAGGTCGGCGACCATGGCCGCGAGCCACAGCCAGTAGCAGAGTGGGGTGATGACCCAGATGGACGCCGTCCAGATGGCCGTGGTCGCGGAGTAGCCGACGATGTAGACGTTGGTCAATTGGCGCGCCGAGCCGTCGGTGTGCTTCCTTGCCCGCACGTACAGCGCGATCAGCAGGCTCCGCAGGACCACATAGCCGAGCGCGAACCCCGCCGTGCCGCCGTGACCCGCCATCACGTCGCTGAGATTGACGGCCGCGCCTGCGATTGCCAGCATCGCGCCGGACTTCGCCAGGCGGAATATCAGGTCATCGGTGTCGAAGCGGTTCGCGTACAGCGCGTACAGGATCCACGCCCAGACGACGACCACGAACAGGCCCGCGAAGCGCACGAACCCCCACGCCGACGGACTCCGCGCCAGCGAGGAGGCCAGCTGGCTCAGAGCCGCGGCGAAGACGAGGTCGAAGAAGAGCTCGAACCACGTCGCGTGACGCTCCTCCGCCGGGTCGCCGGTCGTGCGCAGCCTCGGCGGGTCGAGCCGGAAGGTGTGGCCCGCTCCCAGATAGCGCGCGCTCATGGCCTGTTCGCGGGTGCCGGATTGGTGAGGCTGTTCCGGGGCAGCTGTCTCAGGGTTGTGCCGGCTGGGCCGCGGAACGTGCGATCAGCTGGTCCGCGATCTCACCCAGATCCCGGCCGATGTAGTTGGGCTGCGGGCCCACGTCCAGCGGCGCGTTGCCCGCACGGAGGATCAGGCCCGCCTGCCACCCGGCAGAGAGGGCTCCGATGGTATCCCAGACGTGGCTGGCGACCATGCAGATCTCGCCGGGGTCGACTTCGAGCGCCTGGGCGACCGAGCGGTAGGCCTCTGGCGCGGGCTTGTGCCGACGCACTCCCTCATCGACGCTGAAGCGGCGCTCGAACAGATCGATCACGCCGGCCCGCTCGAGCTGGCGCCCGGAGATGTCCAGCGTATTGTCGGTGAGGGTGAACAGGCGGAACCCGTTGTCCCGGAGCCGGCGCAGGGCGTCGGGGACGTCCGGGTGAGGTGGCATCGTCGCGAAGCGCTCGGTCAGCTCGGACGTGTCGGCATCGTTGAGCGTGATCCCGCGGGTCGCGGCCGTCATCCGCAGCACGGCGGCGCCGATGTCCGTGAAGGCGACGTAGTCCCCTGCCAACGTCAGCGCCTCGGAGTACGTGATGAGGTGCGCGAACCACAGGCGCATGGCCGACGCGTCCTCGAAGATGCGCTCAAACGTCGGCTGGATCGCCTCGAGGTCGAGCAGAGTCTCGTTGACGTCGAAGACGACGATCTGCTGTTGGTGCATCGTGTCCCTTTCTTCGCGGGTCTCTTTCTTCGCGGTCTGCGCCGCCCGGCGCCAACGGCGCAGTCGGCGGTAACGCGGGCGTGATGAGGACTAGTGACCCGGGCTCGGCCGCTTCTTACCTGCCCGACTGAGGGCCGGCAACCACGCCTACGTCGGCAGATCAGGAAGCGGTGATGCCGTCGCGAGTGCCACGTTGCCTCTTGGTAAGAACGACGCGGCCGACGACACGCATCTCGGGAGCGACGCGCACCTCGTTGGGGAGGCAGGCAGTTGACCAGGCAGACAGAGGCTAGTGGCAGCAGATGGGCAGACCTGGGTCGTACCGAGCTGATCGCTTTGGGCAAGTCGATGGTGACGGAGCGGCTGGAGGAGCTGGGGTGCCGGGTCGGCGCCCCGGGGGGTCTCGCGCGAGGCCATCTCGACGTCGCGACCCCGTCGGGGCGCTCGCTGGAGGTGTTCGTTTCCACGCAGCGAGTCGGCGGCTACGTGTTCTGGACCAAGAGGCGCTTTGAACCCGACGGCCATCGCTTCGCGGCGATCGTGCTGCTCGACGCTGTGCAGGATCCGAGCCTCTATCTGATCCCGAGCATCGAATGGCGGCATCCCTCGCCCCCGCTGAAGGACCGCCCGAACGTCGGCAAGCGCAGCGAGCCCGAGTACGGGATCACCCTCGCGCGATCGTCGCTCGCGGATCTGGGCCGGTTCGGCTGGGATGCGCAGGTGCGGCTCGGCTACTTCGTCTGAACCAACTCGCCGCGCGCAGCACGACTGACCAGCCCGAGCGCCGTTCTCGGTAAGACAGCCTCCACGCCGGTCACAAATGCCCACGTCACACGGTCAGTGGCCGACAGCAATGATGGCGCCGCTCCCTTGATCGGGACGCGCGTCGTGCCTCTGGCCGGCCAACGACCAAAGGAGCTTCACATGCGTTTGCTTTCACGTTTGTTTGCAGGATGCGTCGTCCTGGCAGCCGTGCTGGCCGTCCCGGGCTTGGCGTCCGCGGACCCCGGCGGCTGGTTCGGGTCGCAGGGCAGCGGGTACGTCTATCTCAACAACAACACCGCCGGGGCGAACACGATCTCCGGCTTCAGCATCGGCGCAGGCGGAGCACTGACGCCGTTGCCGGGCTCGCCATTCGCGGCGGGAGGAGCGGGACTCGGCGCGGGCCTGGCCGCTCAGGGCGCGATCCAGACCACCGACGGACGCTTCGTGCTGGCGGTCGACGCCGGAAGCAACCAGATCTCGGTCCTGCAGATCGGCTGGAACGGCTCGCTGACACCCGTTCCCGGCAGCCCGTTCAGCTCGAACGGGATCGAGCCCGACAGCATCACCGTGAACAACGGCCTCGTGTACGCGGCCAACACTGGCGCGGGCGGGTCCAACTACACCGGGTTCACGCTCGCGCCCTGGGGCCAGTTGATCCCGCTGGGGGGATCGACGATACCGCTGCCCGAAGGGTCGAACCCCGGCGAGGTGCTGCTAAACGGCGACAACACCAAGCTGGTCGGGATGCGTGTCGGGACCTCGCTGATCGATAGCTTCTGGCTCGACTGGAGCGGGCGCCCGCACGCGGCCCCGGGTTCTCCCTTCGCGGCGCAGGGCCTCGGTCCCTTCGGCAGCGAGTTCCGGCCGACGAACCCCGACGAGCTGTTCGTAGACAACGCGCACAACGGGGCGGGCCTCGGGACGGTCTCGGCGTTCTACGACCTGCCGGACGGGGCGCTGTTCTCGCTCAGCGGCTCGCCGTTCGCCGACTCCCAGACGGCGCCGTGCTGGCTCGTGATAAGCCCCGACGGGCGCTACGTGTACGCGCTCAACACCGGCTCCGGGTACATCTCGGCGTTCGCGATCACACCGGGCGGGACGCTGAGCCTGTTGAGCAACACGCCCGTGAGCTCGACCCCCGGAGTCACCGGGACCGACGTCACCCTCAGCCCCGATGGGCACACGCTGTATCTGAACATGGGCAAGGTCGACGGCGTCGGCGAGTTCGCCGTCAACGGTGGCAGCGTCACGCAGCTGCCGGGGTCTCCAGTCCCCGCGGGTGGAAGCGGGACGACCGCTGGCATCGCGGCCGGCTAGGACCCGACTGGACTCCTCGAGGATGACGGTGGAGCCAAAAGGAAGGGGGCGCCTCTGCCGGCGGCCGAGGCGCCCCCTGGGCTTGCTTTACGACAACGGGGCTTCGCGTCACTGCTCCCGCCGCGAGATCGCTCGCGACGAAGAAACAACTTGGGGAGAGACCGTCAGGCGTCCCCCTCCATGTGGGGCTCCATCTTGGGGTCCATCTCCATCTTGGGGTCCATCTCCATCTTGGGGTCCATCTCCATCTTCGGATCCATCTTCATCTTCGGATCCATCTCCATGTGGGGCTCCATCTTGTCGTCGTCCACTTGCGCTCACCTCCTTCCGAACGTGTGCAACATCGCTATTAGCTGTCCCCCGCGCCGACTTCTTACGGGCGGGGCAGGGTCGCCGAACGCCGTGATCACATCGATCAGCCCTTCTACATCCGCTCGGCACGCCGGACACGCGCGCAGGTGGACGGCGACCCCTGGGAACAGCCCTTCAGTGGCGAGACCGGCGACCATCGCCTCCGCGTACTCCGCGAAGAGCTCGGTGCTCGTGTCGCAGCCCGGATCGTTAGGCTCTGCGCGGAGAAGCGTGCGGAGACGGAGATCGAGCTCGACGGCCACCGGACCGTTCGTGAGCCGCCCGCGGGAGCTTCTTACCAGGCGCGTTTCCGCTCTGCGCAACTTGGCTGCTTGTCGAGACGGTCAGAGCGGGCTACAGGTCGATGGGCAACGTGACGTCAATCGTCGTGCCCTCGCCCGGAGGGCTGTGCACGCGGATCGTCCCACCGATGGCTTCGACTCGGTCCGCGAGTCCGGTGAGCCCAGAGCCGCTCGACGCGCTGGCGCCGCCCCGGCCGTCGTCAGCGACACTCAGCGCGAGCGACGTGGGCTCTCGCAGCACCGAGAGGGAGATGTGAGAGGCCTCGGCGTGCTTGGCGGTGTTGGTCAGCGCCTCTGAGACGACGTAGTAGGCAGCCACCTCGACGGCCTCCTCGAAGCGCTCGCCTGCGAGCTCGATCCGCGCGTCGATGGGCAGCGCCGAGCGACGCGCCAGCGAACGCAGCGCCGGTGTGAGCCCGCCCTCGGTCAGGACGGCCGGATGCATGCCTCGCGAGAGCTCGCGGAGGTTGTCGAGAACCTCGGTCAGTCCGTCTGCCAGCGACGACAGCGCCCGCCGCAGGTCTGGCAGCTGCGCTGGCACCGTTGCGTCGATCGTCTGCAGCTCGAACTGCAATGCGACGAGGCGTTGCTGTGCGCCGTCGTGCAGGTCGCGCTCGAAACTTCGTCTCGCCTCGTCCCCCGCGCGCACGATGCGCGCGCGTGATTCGGCCAACTCCGCCCGTGACTCGATGTTCGAGATCGCGGTTGACACGAGCTCGGCGAACTCGGCGACGCGGTCCTCGCTTCCGGGTGGCAGAGCTTGCGGGTTGGACGTGGCCGCGACCATCGCGCCCCATAGTCGCCCGGCCACCGCGATCGGTCCGCCGGCGGCGCAGTTCGTCCCCTCTTTGCGGAGGATCGCGCCAGTCGGGCCCCGGATCTGCGCGTAGTTCTCGAAGCGCGAGGGGCGACCGGTGCGAAACAACTCGTCGAGCATGCCGCCGGGCGCCACCTCGAGGGTCGTGCCGGGAGGCATGGGGTCATCGGGTCGCCCCCTCGCGGCCACGACCGTCGCGCGACCGTCCGGCTCAAAGCGAAGCGTCCGGACCACCTCGATTCCCAGCAGGGAACTCAGCTCGTCGGTCACCAGCGCGAACACCTCCTCCGGGGACGCCTGCCGGGCGACGAGCTCCGCGACGCGTCGTAGCGCAGACTGCTCGGCGACGAGGCGCTGCACCTCCGCGCGGGACTCGATGTTCGCGATCGACGTCGAGAGCAGCTCGGCGAACTCGGCGACGCGCTTCTCGGTACCCGGCGGGAGCCCGCGGGCGATCGTGGACCCCACGACGATCGCACCCCACAGACGCCCGTTCACGACGAGGGGACCTCCGGCCACCGAGCGCGCTCCGGCCATGCCGCCGGGCGGGGTCGCAGTGCCGGCCGGGAACTCACGCCTCGCCGGTGCGGCAGTGTCCAAGATCTCGGCCAGGACACTGTCGGGTGGGACGTTCGCGATGGTGCCTGAGGCGAGCCGCTGCTGCCTGGAGTCCCCCAGCGCGGCCAGGATCTCGACGTTGCCGTCGAGCCGACAGCGCACGGTGCGCACCATCTCGACCTCGACGACACGGCTCAGCTCCTGCGTGACCACGGCGAACACGTCCTGGGCCGTGGCCTGCTGGGCAACGAGGACAGCCACGCGCCGCAGCGCCGACTGCTCGGCAGCCAGACGTTCGACGTGGGCACGCGACTCGATGTTGGAGACCGCCGTCGAGACGAGCTCGGCAAACTGGGCGAGGCGCTGCTCGCTGCCCGCGGGGAGGGCCTCAACCGTCTCGGCACCCACAAGCACCGCGCCCCACAGGCGGCCCGCCACGACGATCGGCCCTGCGGCCGCGCATCTGACCCGCTCGGTCTTCAGGCGATCGCCGATCGGACCGTGAACCTGTGAGACATCGTCGATCCACGCCGGCATGCCCGTCTCGAGCACGCGCCGCGACACGCCGCCGCCCGAGAGAGCGATGTTCGTGCCCGGTGGCACCTGGTTGGCGGCGCGCCCCCTCGCCGCCACCACGGTGGCGGTTCCGTCGGCCTCGAAGCGGAGCGCCCGAACCATGTGCACGCCGAGGAGGAGGCTCAGCTCCTCGGCCACCGCCGCAAACACAACCTCCGCAGATGCCTGCTCGACCGTGAGCTCGGCGACCCGGCAAACAGCGGCCTGCTCCGCCGCGATCGCCACGAGAGCCGAACGGGAGAGATCCTCGGGTCGCGGGCCTCCGGCGGTCACCTGCTTGAGGGGTTGGTGGCGTCACGGTGGCTTACGCCCGCCACCAGCGCGCCGATCGTCGTCGCGGACAGCTTCGACTTCGACACGAAGCCGATCGCGGGGCTCTCGGCGATCACGTCGGCGAAGTCCGCCTCGTCGTGTGTGGAGATCATGATCGTGCGCGACGAGTGGGCCCTGTCGCCGCGGGCCGCGAGACGTCGCGCCAGCTCGAACCCACTCTCCGGGCCGAGGACGATGTCCACCAGCACGACGTCCGGATCGAGCTCGGCAACCAACGGCAGGGCCTCCTGGATGGAGGTCGCGAGCCCGACGACGGACATCCCCTCGCTCTCCAGGAGGTTGCTCGCACTACGGAGCAACGCTCGGTTGTCATCGACGATCACACATCGCAAGCCCATCGTCGTCAGAGGGCGGCGCCGGCAGCGCGCGCGGACTGGCCCGGCGCGCATCCCGCCGCCTCGCTGGTCTCGCCGACGGGATGTCCCGCCGCGGCCAGGCGCACGCGCAGGGTCTGCCTCGCGTCGAACAGGTTCTTGTAGACGGCGTTTCGGTTGCTGCCCAGCTCGAGCGCCAGAACATCGATCGGGATCTCGTTGAGGGCCACGGACACGAACACGCGCCGCTGACGCTCTGAGAGCGCGCCTATCGCTTCGCGCAGCGCCTCCAGCTGCGCCCGTCGCTCAAGCGCATCCTCTGGCCGGGACGCTCGAACAGGGTCGGGGAAATCGTCCCACACCGGCTCGCCCAGCCCGGGCGGGTGGCGCCGCCACGCATGTCGAGCGACCTTGGCCGAGACCTCGAACATCACAAACCGGTAGACCCACGTCGTGAAGCGGCTGAGCCCACGGAAGTCCTGCAAACGATCCAGAACATTCACGAGCGCATCGTCGGCCGCCTGCTGAGCGAGGTCCTCGAGCTCCTGGCCCGTCACGGCCGGCAGCAGGTGACGCCGCCGTCCCAGCTCTCGCATCGCCATCTTCAGCAGCACCAGGTGCAGCCCGGCGACCGTCTGGTGATGGCGCGGGTGCGAGGCCTGCAGATGCTCCAGCCACGCTCGGGAAGTCGCGTCAAGCCGCGAGGTGGCCGGCGCGCCTTCGGAGGCCGGGGCCGCTTTCGCCACCGCTCCGGATCGACCCTCACGCGCGGCTGTCCTCGGCGCGCTGTCACTCGACGACACGGGCGCAATCGTGCCTGCCCAGCACTGCCCTGTCTGCCCTGCCAGCGGCCATCTTTTCGGGTGCGGTCAGGGGTAAGGGGCATTACCCCTAGCTGGACCCCGGCCAGCCGCAGGGACGATCAGGCGGAGGCCCTGGTGCGGAGTGCGCCCTAGTCGGGCTCGACCGTCCCGAACAGCCGTGCCGCCTCCAGGAGGCCGTCGTGATCGGTCCGGCATCCGGGACATGAACGCAGGTGGATGGCTATCCCGGGATAGGTGAGCGCAGCGTCCTTGCCGGCCAGCTCGAGCTCGACGTACGCGTCGAGGAGCCCGTCGCCTTCGCTGCAGCCCGGGTCACCTGGGATCGCGCGCAGCAGCGCGTCGAGATCGTCCAGCGGGTTCGGGCTCACGTGCCGGTCCCGTCCTCGGAGAGCAGCGGATACCCGCGCGCAGCGAGCGCCCGGCGCAGGTTGCGACGCGCGTCGAAGAGGTTCTTGTAGATCGCGTTGCGGTTGCTGCCGAGCTCCAGTGCAACTAGGTCGATCGGGGCCCCGTTGATCGCGATCGCGACGAACACCTCACGTTGGCGAGCCCCCAGCTCCTCGATCGCCGCCGACAAGGCCAAGAGCTGTTCGCGGCGCTCCAGCTGCTCGCCGGGGGGCGGCGTGAACGTGTCCGGGAGCGAGCGCCATTCCAGATCGCCGCTTGGCCGCTGACGGTTCCAGGTGTGGCGAGCCACCTTGTTCGAGACCTCCAACATCGCGAACTTGCATGTCCACGTCGTGAAGCGGCTCAACCCCTCAAACTCATCTAGTTTTCCGAGGATCTTGAGTAGGGCGTCATCGGCCGACTGATGCACCAGGTCATCGAACTCCGGGCCCGACACCGCCCCCAGCTGGGCACGCCGGCGCCCGAGCTCGTGTACGGCGACCCGCACGAGCAGCTCGTGAAGCCTGGCGATCGCCTGCTCGCGGCGCGGATGCCCGTCGCAGAGCTCGTCAAGCCAGCCCAGCGAGTCGCGATCCAACCCCGTGCGTTGGCCTGTACTCACTGACCTTCAGGCGGGATCGGCGACGAGGGGCACACGACGAGCACGATAGGAGACCCGGCAGAACATTGCAGCGACGCCAGCGCCGCGCCGCCGCGGGGCCGAAGTCTCCGCGTCGACGGCCGGCGCTGGTAAGAACTCCCTACGAGGGGCAGCTAACGACCGATTTCCATGGGAACGCTGCGGGTGGTGATCGCGGACGACGATCTCCTCATGCGGGAGGGGATCGCCGAGCTGCTCGAACGTCTGCCGTTCGAGGTTGTCGGCCTCGCAGGCGACGCGGTCGAGCTGATGCGACTTGTCCGCGGCGAGGCGCCGGAGCTCGTGATCCTCGACATCCGCATGCCGCCCTCGCACACAACAGAGGGTTTGGACGCGGCGAGGGCGATCCGCCACGAGTTTCCCGATATCGGGATCCTCGTTCTTTCGGCACACGTCGAGGCTCATCGTGCCATCGACCTGCTCGCCGAAGGGCGACGTGTCGGTTACGTGCTCAAGAGCCGTATCAGGGACACAGACCAGTTCGTCGAGGACGTGCTGAGGATCGCCGACGGCGGATCGGTGATCGACCCGGCGCTGGTCAAGGAGCTCGTCAGGGCGCGCCGGCTGGACGACCCCCTGGGCGAGCTGACGCCGCGCGAGCGCGAGGTCTTGGAGCTGATGGCGGAAGGGCGCTCCAACGCGGGGATCGCTCGCTCGCTGTGTGTGACCGAGGGCACCGTCGAGAAGCGCGTGCGCAGCATCCTGGCAAAGCTGCCGCTGTCCGACACTGGAGACGATCATCGGCGGGTGCTCGCGGTGATCACGTTCCTCGAGGCTCAGTAGAGCCGCAAGCGCTGAGGGTACGCCTGCGCGGCTAGGAGACGATCACCACGGCCTGTCCATTGAGGCGCTCGAGCCGCACGATGGTCCCGAGAAATTGGCCGCTCGAATACTCGAACGCCACGAGATGCTCCTCTCCAACCCAATACAGCAGACCGTCGGGTGTGAGCCTCAATCCTCGCGGTCTGCGCAAGCCAACAGAGGGGTCGGGCGTCAGCACCCGCACCAGCTCTCCGGTGAGCGTGTCGTACTCGCGCACGCTGGTGCTCGCATCTGGCTCGCCGAAAGGCCACTCGCTCGATACCAGGAGGGTGTTCCGAGGAGACATCGTCATGTCGAGCGGGCTCAGCTCTGGGTCGCTCACGAGGGGCGTGGGCTCCTCAGAGCTCTGATGATCAAACACGACGATCGTGTTGTCGCCCTGCCCGGTGGGCCCGATGCCCGAGGCGAGATAGAGGCGGCCGTCGCCACCGAACTCGAAGCCACGTGGGAACGGGACGCTGCATTCAGGGATGACGAGCTCGCCGTGGTCGTCGAGCTCGGCCGGCAAAGCGCGGATGGTCCCGAGGGTGCGTACGGTCACGTAGTAGCGGCCGTCCGGTCCGAACTTTCCGCCACCGGGATCGAGACCCGGGATGCGCCCCGAGTCGAGGACGACGTCTCCGCCTTGATCCAGCGCGAGGACTCGGTCGTCGCCACTGTTGACATAGATCAGCGAGTCGCCTTCGTGAGGCGCCATGCCGCGCGGATCGACGAGGCGTGAATCATGGCTGAGTGTCCCGCGCAAGGCCCCCTGCGCCGAGAAGCTCAAAAGCGCCCCGTAGCCCTGGCCGTTGGCCCCGCTCGAGCTCGTGATGAGAACGCGCATCTAGGCTCGGCTCGGACCAAAAGCCAGCGGTCGTACAGCGCGGAACGTCCGCGGTCGCTGCTTGTGGCGCAGGCGCTCAGCCATCAGAATCCGGCCAAGCTGTGCGGACTGTTGTAGGGAATGTCTGCACTGGTGACCTCGATCAGCTCGCCGTCCGACTGCACGGCGTAGCCTATGACCTTCGATGCGTTGGGATAGATCTGATAGAGGTAGGAGCCATCGGGCGTCATCCACATGTCGATCGGTCCCGATCCGACAGTGCCCCCCAGATCTCTGAAGGTGCCGTCTCCTGGGATCTCCGGACACGCGGGATCCCTTGCGACGTAGAGTGCATTGCCTTCGAGGCGCCAGCTGGTGATGTAGCTGTGACCGGTCATCGTCGCGAACACCAACCGGTCATCGGGAGTCATCGACATCCAACACGGAAAGCCAAAGCCCTTGCTCGTATCGGCTTGCACAGCCGGTCCGGGTGTCACCTTGCCGTCCGGCTCGAGTGTTGCTAGTGAAACGGAGTCGGCGGTAGCCAACGCGATCACGAACTGCCTTGGTCGGTGGTTCAAGAACAACGGACACCACGGTGAGCTTCCTCCCGAATCCTGAAACATCGGCTCGCCCAGTGCGCCATCTCTGTCAACGGAGAAGACGGCAAGGCCATCCGGGTCGGGAGCGTTGGAGAAGATCGAGTGGGGCACGCCATTTCGTTGGACCGAGAGAACCGGGCTGCCGTCTGGGTTGGCGGCTGGGGCCTCGTCGATTGACGAGCCCACCAGCAGGAACCGCTCGTCGGGTGCGAGCGTGAGCATCGTCGTGATACGAGCAGGCTTGTCCGGCGGCACCGCTGTGTAAGCCTCGGGCCGAGCGCTCAGCATCCCCTGGCTGTCAACCGAGATGAGTCTGATGTGGTCGGGGCCGATGGTGTGAAGAACGTAGAGCGTTCCGCTCGACGGTGAGTAAGCCAAGGACTTGGCGGTACCCGTCATACCCGAGACGACGTTGCCCGTCGGCTTGACATCCAACAGGGTGAGCCTGCCCTCCTCGCCGACGGCGAAGCTCGAGACGGAATTGTCGAGATTGTTCACGGCGAAGAGGAACCGGCGGTCTGGCGTGAGAATCAGGCGCTGGGCCCCCTCAAGAATGATCGCCCGGGGATCAGCTCGGTAATTGAAGGTGCCGGACCCAGCTCCGCCCGTCGGACAACGTTCCACCTCGGTGAGCGTCCCGTCCTCGCCACGAACGTAGTTGATCACCTGGTTCTGGTTCTCGTTGGTCTGCAGATAAAGGTGGCCGCCCGCACGCATCTCCATCATCTCCGTCTCCCGTCCTGGCCCTCGGCCTATCTCACCGCGCCGTGAGCCGTAGCTCAGCGGCTAGGCCCCCAACTGAGACCGGCACCGCGAGTGCTTGTGGTCGCGCGTCCATTTCGCCGTTAGTGGCGGTTCGCATGGCCGTCTTACGCGGTCAAGCCGACGACGCTGGGGAGCGGCGCGCCGGGCAAGGTCCGCGACATCGCGAGGAAAGATTCGCGGGCGGTCCGCAACTAAGGGCCTATCCCGGTTGGTTGGCGGCGAGAGTCGCGAGGTGCGCCTTCTTGAGGGCGATGAGGCCGCTTGAGAGCTGGAGTAGGGCGAGGTGGTTCTCGTCCTTCTTGGACCAGCGGATGAGGATGC